>Ga0265594_1000023_pt1 | contig 130647 bp, 130 predicted proteins | sample saktaG_11_FD_190147 | JGI IMG/M metagenome (GOLD analysis project Ga0265594, IMG submission 190147) | Saline water microbial communities from Sakinaw Lake, British Columbia, Canada - sak_2011_5_24_80m | ecosystem: Environmental > Aquatic > Non-marine Saline and Alkaline > Saline ...
TAGGAATTAAAAGTGTCCTACCGTTGTTTAACTGATACTTAGATATATAATTGTTAATGAACCTAGTTTAATTTTATTTAATAATGCTTTGTTTAAAAAGGGATTGACTTAATTTATAGGTAATTTTATTATAGCATAATTTAAAATGCAAAACTAAAAAGGCAAAATTTAAAAGAAAAACCCGGCTCTTTACAAGTCGGGCTGGGAAAAATTATTATCAGAGAGAAACTATTCTTTTTTGGCAAATAGATTCCAAATCGGTATGAATATTAATTTGATAAAAAAAGCACTGATGGCCATATTGATTATGAGGGTTGCTATAAAATAAATCCACCAAACCTCATCTATCTTATTAATTTTGAGGTTCTGCAACAAATCAAATTTATATGTAATAAGAGCTAAAATGATAGATAGCAGAATCCAGAACCAACCACATTTTTCAAAGCTTAATTTTTTCATTGTGTCCTCCTATTATTATTTTTTATTTCTATCTTTGTCTTATCATATATTTCTTACAATTTCAAGCTAAAATATGTTAAAATATATTTATGTTTAAAATCAGCTGGAAAATTTACTATCCTTTTTCTTTTTTATTGCTTTTGGGGTTATTATTGAATTTTTTTTATTGGCAAAATAATAGTTTATATTTAATTACTGCTAGTTTGTATTTATTATTTTTTGGATTATTTAGTGGGCATAATTTTTTTGAAAAATATAATTTATTATCTAAGTTGATTTTGGGCATTTTGATGCTTTTCAGCTATTTTATGATTTTGGGTAGCATTTTTTATTATCTAAGCTCCTTATCTAACTTAGCTATTGGTATTAGTTTAATTATGGCTCCACTTTTTTTGGGTTTAAAATTGATTTCTAGACCATTGCTTTTAAAATTTTCTAGAATTGAAATATCTCCGTTGATATTTATTAAACTAATTTTATTTTTTGTTTATATTTTTTTGCTTTATCAACAATATACTTATATTTTATCTAAAGCCGTAATAATAAGCATTAATTCTCCGTGGCAGGTTTTATCGTCAAATATATTTTTAAGCTATGCTTTGTCTACTTTGATTCTGATTTTAATACTTTTAATGAGCAAACCCCCACACTTAAAATCTAAGTGGGGGGGCGAAAAGAAGATTAATTTATTATTATTGAGCGTTCATTATCTATTTTCTTTTAGTATAATAATTTTAATTTTTAAATTGGGCTTTGGTTATGACCCCTATCTGCATCAGGCCTCGGAAAAATTAATGTTTTCCGCGGGAACATTTTTACCTAAACCCTTTTATTATATTGGTCAGTATTCTTTAGTGGTTTTTTTGGCTAAAATTTTTAATCACTCTGTAGAATTTTTTGATCAACTTTTGGTACCGATTATCGCTGCCACATCTTTACCAATTGTTATTTTCCAGAGTTTAAAAGATAATTTTAACCTGCATAATAAGACGATATTTTTAGCTATACTTTTGTTTTTATTAATTCCTTTTTCTAATTTTACTTATACCACTCCGCAATCGTTAGCCAATATATTTGTTTTAATAATAATATTTTTAAGTATTTCTTTTATTAATCAAAGAATTAAGAGCTTTTGGCCTTTGTTGATTTTAGCTTTAGCCACCTGTTTCATTCATCCCTTAAGTGGTTTGCCAATTATGTTGTTTGTTGTTTTGGTTTGGATTTTTTATAGATTAAAAAGTAAGAATATAATTAAAAATATATTTAAAAATACCTTTTTTTGGATTATAGCTTTGGGGTCTTGTTTTATCTTACCGATTGCTTTTTGGATTTATTCATTAATTAAAAAAGTAAACCCATCTTCTTTAGAACAAATAGCTAGCAGTAATTTATGGCAAAATTTGGTTCCGAGTAATATTTTTTGGCCACGCTTTGTGGATATTTTTGATTTAGTTTATTTATATCAGGCCAATATTAATTTAATGATTTTGTTAATTAGTATTATTGGTTTGATTTTTGTTATTTTTTACAAACAGTTGAAAAATTATTTTATTTATTTAATAATGTTTTTTATTTTAGTTATTAATTATTTAATTGTAATTAGCTATATTAAGTTTCCATTTTTATCTGTTTTTTCGGAACGAATTTTTAATTTAAGTTTTTATTTTCTTTTGCCATTTTTTATGATTGGTTTGATATTATTTTTAAAAAATATTTTAAAACACAAACACATATTTAAACCAGCAATATTTATTTTATTTAGTATTCTAATCGCCATTTCGTTTTATTTAAGCTATCCGCGGGTAGATAAATATGAAAATTTTCATGGCTATAGTTTGTCAGCAACACACTTAAAGACAGTTAATTATATAGAAGACAATTATAGTCATCAGGATTATATAGTTTTGGCTGATCAAACTTTGGGGGCGGCCGTAATCAAAGAATTTGGTTTTAAAAAATATTATGCCGAGGAATTTTATTATTCTTTACCAACCAAAATACAAGATAATATTTATTCAGATTTTTTAGCAATGACCAAAGAAGAAACCGATAAATTAAAAACAGCCGAACAGGCTGCAAATAAAACAGGAGTAAATATGGTTTTAGTGGTGCTTAATGATTATTGGGGACCAACAGATAAATTAATTGACGAACATAAGGAATTGGCCAATTCTTGGGTAGAGGTTGACAAAGGCCAGGCATTTATTTTTCAGTATGTAGTTAATTAGGATTAAGGATTAAGGAGTGTGAAGTATGGATTGAATATAATTTTGGACATCAAATTTTTTTATATTTTCTAAACAATATTCAGACATTTTAGGGATATTGTTTTTTGTTTGATATATTTGCTCTAGTTTTTGTTTTAAATTTTGAATATTTCCAGCGGAAAATAGCCAGCCATTTTTGTTTTCCTGCACTAATTCTGGTAATCCTCCGAAATTGGAAGCTAAGACCGGCACCCCAGATTGCCAGGCCTCTAAAATAACCATTGGAGCATTTTCAAAACAAAGTGAAGGCACAACCATTAAATCGTGTTGATTTAATAATTCTATTCTTTGTTCAGTGCCATATTCTCCATAAAAATTTAAATTGTCAATAATTGCCGAAGTATTTTTAATTTGGGCGCTTAATTCTCCTTGTCCAGCAATGGTTAAGAAAAATTTTTCTGGATCTAATAATTTAAAAGCGCGAATTAAATCTAAAATTCCCTTGTGTTTTTCTAATTGGCCTAAATATAAAATTTTTAATTCTGAACCAGGATTTTTTTTTGGAGAGAATTTTTTTTCCAAAGTTTGAACCGGATTAGGAATAATTTGCGTTTGGGCATGAGGAAAAAAATTGTATTGTAAATAAAATTTTAAAAGCGTCTCAGAGGGACTAATTATATTTTGGCAATTTTTAAATAGATTTTTAGTGAACCAAGCGTATGTTTTTAAAATGAAATTTATTTTTTGTCCCAAAATTAATTGTCCAGAAGGTACGATTAATTGAACATCGTGGAGAGTTAAAATATGTTTAATTTTTGTTTTTTGAATACTTTTAATAATATTATAGCCCAATCCTAAAACATTATGAGTTAAGATTAATTGCGGTTTTTCTTTTTTAAGAATGGCTTGAATTGTGCTGGCCGAATACTGATTATTTAATTGATGTAAACGGTATAAAAATCTTTTTAAAAAGTTTTGTTGTTCAATGTCTTGAAAAGCAAAATATTTGTCCCAGCCAAGGCGATAGATTTTAATTTTTCCAATATTTTCTACAGTAGTTTGCTCTTTTTTTCGGCCAGCACAAATCACCATGACTTGATGTTTTTGTTCAATTAAAGCATCAGCGATAGTTTTGACTAAAATTTCTACGCCGCCCTTTTGGTCGGGATAGAAAAGGTTATTGATTATGCATATTTTCATAATTTTAGCTTTGTTTATAAATTACCAATTTGAAATTTTCAATTTACATTTAATAACCAATGATCAATTTACAATTTTTTAGTTATAAATTAATTAAATATTGAAGAATTGTAAATTAAATTCAAATTGTAAATTGGTAATTGTAAATTGACTTTATAGGTTTTTGTAAATTTGGACTAGCTTTTTAGATATAATTTCATCGCTAAAATTTTCTAAAACCCTTTGACGCGCTGCTTGGGAAAATTTTTGATATTGTTCAGGATTGGAAAATAATTGTTTTATTTTATCAACCAAATCATTTATATTTTTATTTTCAAAAATAAATCCACTTTGCCCATCTTTTAAAACCTTTCTAACCCCGGGCAAATTAGAAACAATTACTGGTTTTCCGCAGGCCAGTGCTTCAAGCTGAACAACACCAAAGGCCTCCCCTTGATTTATAGACGGCAAGATTAAACAATCGGCTAAATTGTAATGTTTGATTAAATTTTCATCATCCATTCCTCCAGTAAAAATAACTCGGTCAGCAATTTTTAATTTTTCGGCTTGGTGCTGATAATCTTTTTTTAATTCTCCCTCGCCAATGATTATTAATAGATATTCGGAGCTTAATTTTGAAAAAGCACTTAATAAAATATTTACTCCTTTAAAATAATGAGCCGAATCTAGTCCCCCAACAAAGATTAAAATTTTTTTATTTTCTGCTTGGTATTTTTGTAAAAGCTTTGTATTTTTTTCACTAGGTTTGAATTCTTCTACATTAACGCTAAAAGGCAACTCCTCTATCTTATTGGCAAATTTTTTAAATAATGGATGATTGCTAAAATAATCTTTAGTACTGACTAAAATTTTATCTACTTGTTTAAAAATCCAAGGAGTAAAAATTAGTTCGTAAAGTTTGATGATAATTCCTTTAATTCCTGGCACATTGGGATTCATGTGCCAAGATAAAATAATTGGTTTTTTCCCGCCTGCCTCGCGTTGCGAAGCATTGCGGGCAGGGGTTTTTTTAAATTTTAGAATTGCCGGAATTATGGAACCATAAAAAGGATAGTGAATATGGAGAATATCGGCCCCCTTTAAGTTATTTTTAAAAGGAAGCACAGCGGCGTTTCCTAGCTTAAATAAAGGCGATATCCTATGAATTATCACCTGATCGTTTTCTTCTTCAATATGGCCTGTTTTTTGATAATTTGGGGTATATATAGACACTTGAAAGCCATTTTGAACGCCAATTTGGGCCTGTTTTAGGGCCACGTTTCCAATCCCACCTTCATAAGGAGGAAAGACGCAAGTGAGGTGAGAGATGTTGGGCATATTGTATATAATTAAAAATTTAAAACGCCTAGCTTCGCCAAAGACTACGCCAAGGCGAGCAAAATGCAAGGTTAATTTTTAGTTTTACGCTCTTTGCACTTTTCGTTTTTAGTTTTTTCTATGTATTAAGTATAAAGGATAAAGGAAAAAGTTAAAAGTATTTTTTATAAAAAATTTTAAACAAAAAAGCTGGATTATTTTAAATCCAGCATGATTTTAATTGTGTTCCTTATTCGAGAAGTTAAGTACAGGGAAAATTTTTCTTTTCCAGGTAAAGGAAAATTAAGAAATTGACGATCACGAATAAATTTGTTTTCTACAGCAGCATCAGGAGTGAATTTTTCTTTGAACTCTTCGGAACATTTTAAATAATTACTGGTCCAAGCAAAGGCAGCGGCGAGCTCTAATTCAGACAATTCTATTTGATGTATTAGTTTTTGATTTTTTTGACAAATAATTTGCCAATCACCATTTTCAATTTTTTTAACTTCAATTTTAATATTATGAGTAACGGAAGAGAGAATAAGAAAGCCATCTTTTGGTTTTGATTTTTTTCTATCTATTTCAAAACTGGTTCCTTGAACTATAGCAAACCAAGCTGGACACAAAATTCTAGGACTCATTGGTCCTCCTTTTTATTGAATTGTTTTATTGTTAAATTGTTATATTGTTAAAATAATTTATTAACCTTTTGTTTTTCCTAAAAGCTGATAGCTAATCGCTGACAGCTATTTTTACCACCAAATAATTAATCTTAAAATATAATAATAAATACTTAAAATTGGATTGGCAAGGTAATTTAATAAGGGATTGTTTAATTCTTGAAATTTGATTACCGGAGTAAATTTTTTAAGCATTTGTTTATCTTTCAAGCGTCTGATTTTTTTAGTTTGTTTGCGGACGCGGAAAATATATTTCCAGGTACTGGGTTTAAGCAGATACCAATAGCTCCAGAGTTTTTTACCCAGCCATTTATTTTTAATAGAAAATAATAAAATTCCTAAATCCATAAAAATTAAGGCCGGTAATAAAAGAATTAAGGTGGGAATTTTATAATTTTTAATTAAGCAGACATAACGATTTTTTTCAAAATGGCCAATCATCTTAGTGCTTCGGGAAAAACTATATTTGTGATAAATTACCGCATTAGGATTAATTAAACTTCGATAACCAGTCAGCCAAATTTTCCAACCAATATCTAGGTCCTCTAAATACATAAACATTTCTTTGTCAAAAAGACCAATTTTATTAATCAATTTAATGGGCATCATTACGCAAGCCCCAGAGCAATAGTTAACTTCATTAATATCTTTGCGATAATCCTCGTCTTTAATTTGGCTCTGGTCGCCATAACCAAAGCCCAAAAAATGAATCCGATTGCCAACATTATTAATATATTCTTTTTTGGGATATAAAAGTATTTTGGGCTGTAAAGCACCAATACTTGGATCCTCTTCCATGGTTTCAACCAAGGTTCTTAGCCAGCGTGGAGTAACAATTGTGTCTTGATTTAAAAGCACAATATAATCATAGCCGTTATCTCTGGCCCACCTAAATCCAATATTATTGGCCTCAGCAAAGCCCCAATTAGTTTTTTCTTCGAAAAATTTAGCATTTGGATAGTTTTCTTTAGCATATTCTAAAGAATCATCACTAGAATTATTATCTATAAAAACAAGTTTCCATTTATCTTCAGGATAATCAGTTTTTTTTAAAGATTTAAAAAGGTCGGGTAAATATTTTTTACTATTATAGTTAATAACGAGAACAGCGATTTTTTTAGTCATAGGGCTATTAATAGGTTAATAGTATAATTGATTAATGGGTTAATTGTTTTTTAGTTTCTATATTCTTATGTTTCTATGTTCTTATGTTCCTCAGTATTTTTTAAAGCGTCTTTGCGGGTGAGTTGAGTGATATTTTTTTTAACCATTTGTCCATTATTTTATAAATTTGGTTTAAATGATTTTTGTTTCGAAAAGTATGGGGAGCATTTTTAATGATATGTAATTCTTTATTAGTTTTTAATTTTTGGAATAAAGCCCTTTGTTCTGATGGAGGGGTTCCGATATCTTTCCCTCCTACCATTAAAAGAACGGGAATTTTAATTTTTTCAATTTTATTTAAAATATTATATTTAAAAGCATCTTTTACGAATGAGTACTTGAGTTTTTTTACAGTTCCAGGCTTTGAAGTACTGGGTTTAGAATACCAGCCTGTTTTTTTCCATTTTTGGATTTCTTCTTGGTTTTTATTTTTGATTAATAATTTGCCGGATATTACGGTAGAGACAGGAGATAGGGCCTTTATTTTTTTATTGAATTTTTGAGCATATAATATTATTGAGATTCCTCCTAGGCTATGCCCGATTAGAATAAAGGGCTCTTGATAGAATTTTTGTTTTTTTGACCATTTAATTACATCTTCTAAATCTTGGTAATAGTTGGTTATGGTAGCGTTTTCGTATTTCCCATCACTTTCACCCAAAGTATTAGTAGTATCAAATCTGATTGCGGTGTATTGATTATTTTTACAGGCTTTAGCAAATGTTTTGATGTGTTTTTGTTCTTTAAATCCGCCAAGTCCATGCATTACAAAAGCTAAACCAATTGGGTTTTTAGGTTGTTCTATTATAACAGCTATTTTTTGATTTTTTCTATTTTTAATAAATAACTTATTTTTTTTCATATTTTTAACTTTTTTCGTTTTTATGTTCTTCGGTATTTTTTAAAGCGTCTTTGCGGGTGAGTTGAGTGATATTTTTTTCAATTTTATCTAAATGTATAAATATTCTAAAAACGAAATAAGCTAAAATAATTATTGCCAAGTAAGTTATTAAATCAGCGCCCTTACTAATTCCTAAAATATTAGCAATTTTATCAGTGTGTTGTGGAAACCAAAAAACAATTCCAATGCCCAGCCAAATAATCAGCCAGCCAATAGTTTCTTTGAGAGAAAGCTCTTTAGATTTTTTCTTATCCAATGTTCTAATGATTATTATTAGAAGAAATATGGATACAATGATTTGAATTAACATAAAATTATTTTTTAAATATTAAATCTTTAATAATTTTTAAACCACCGGTTCCTCGGCCATTGCCATTAAATAGGCCTTGGCCAAATTTTTGATAATTAATAGTAACGGCCACTTCTTTAATTTTTAATTTATTTTTAAAGACCTGGTATAAGAATTCACTACAATGCGCTGATCCGTCTTGGTGCATTCTAAGTTTAGGAGTCAGCTGGGCTTGAAAAGCTCGAAAGCCATTTTGGGGGTCTTTTAAATTTATGCCACCAAATATTTTATTTACTAAACGAGCTATGGGAAAAAGGAGATTTTTTTTCAGCCAAGGCATTTTTGATTTTTTTTCTAAAAATCTAGAACCCAGCACGACATCGTAATTTTCCTGAATAATTGGTTGAATAATATCTTTTATTTCTTTTACTAAAAATTGTCCATCAGCGTCAAAATGGACAATTATATCTGCTCCATTATTAAAAGCATATTGATTTCCAGTTTCTAATGAAGCTCCCTGTCCTCTGTTTATTTTATGCTGAAGCAAAGTAATTGGAAATTTTTTAGCAATTTGTGCCGTGTGATCAGTAGAAGCATCATCAACTAAAATAATATTATGATATTCTTTGCTTAATTGTGAAAGTACAGATTCAAGGTTTTTTTCTTCATTATAAGCAGGAACTATTATGAAAATGTTAGGATTATTTAACATAGTGTGAGTCAATTTTTAATTAGCAATTACCAATTTTTATTTAATAACCAATGACTTAATTATCAATTATTAATATTTATAAGCGTATTGTAAATTAAAATATTGAAAATTAAATGTAAATTTTAAATTTTAAATTGGTAATTAGAAATTTGATATTTATAATTAGTTATTTTTAAAATACTCTATTGTTTCCCTAATGCCTTTTTCTAAACTATATTTGGGTTGCCAATTTAAATCCTTTTCAATCTTATTATAAGATAATTGGCTTTTTTGAACCTCTCCTTTGATAGCTGGTTTATATAAAGCTTTTTTGGGGACACCCATTAAAGAGGCAATTTTTTGATAAAGTTTATTGATATTAATGTCTTGAGCAGTGGAAATATTATAAATTTTATTTTTAGCTTTTATGGATTTTATTAAAGCATTAACAACGTCTTGGACATAAACAAGGTCACGGGTTTGTTTTCCATTGCCATTAATATAGCATGCCTTCTGATGCAAAAGATTATTAATAAAAATGGCCACTACCCCAGCTTCACCTTTTGGGTCTTGACGTGGTCCATAGATATTGGCAGGCCTTAAAATTGTATAAGGTAAGTTTTTTATTTGACCATAAAATTCAATATATTTTTCCACAGCAAATTTTGAAATAGCATAAGGAGATAATGGTTTAGCTTTTTCTGTTTCTGGGGTAGGAAATTTTTGAGCCTGATCATAAATAGCCCCCCCAGTAGAAGTAAAGATGAATTTTTTTACTTTATATTTTAGGCAATTTTCCAAAAGATTTAAACTACCCAAGATGTTTTCCTGAGCATCAAATTGGGGATTTTTTAAAGAATAAGGAACACTTTTTTGGGCGGCTAAATGAAAAACAATATCAAATTTATATTTTTTGAATATAGTTTCTATTTTAGGAGATTTAATATCTAATTTATAAAAATCACCACCACGAACAAATGCCTTTTTGCCGGTAATAAGATTATCAACTATGACTACTTGATGTTTAAGTTCTAATAATTTATCTACTAAGTGTGAGCCAACAAAACCAGCGCCTCCAGTAATTAATATTTTAAGTTTATTACTGTTTCTCATATCTTTATTTGATTATATTTATATTGAAATTAAGTCTTGCCATAGCTTTAGCGAAGGCAGGCTCCACCAGTTACTAATATTTTCATAATTTTCAATTATCAATAACTAATTTTTACCCCCTTTGTCCTCCGGACATCTCCCCTTAAATTAGGGGGAGAATTAAAGAGGGGGTAAAAATTGTAAATTGGATTATTGATTATTAAATGTAAATTGCCTGCCTGCCGGTAGGCAGGAAAATTTCAAATTGGTAATTTATTTTAAGTATTTCTTAAGCTCCTCTACTTTATCCAATTTTTCCCAGGGTAAATCTAAATCATTACGTCCAAAATGGCCATAGGTAGCGGTTTGAGCATAGATAGGTTTTAATAAATCTAATTGTTCAATAATTCCTTGCGGACTAAAGTCAAAATGTTTTTTAATGATTTCCTCTATTTTTTGATCACTAATTTTTCCCGTGCCAAAGGAATTAACCATAATAGATAATGGTTCGGGATAACCAATGGCATAAGAAACCTCAATTTCAATTTTATCAGCTAAGCCAGCAGCTACAATATTTTTAGCCACATATCTGGCCATATAAGCTCCACTGCGGTCTTGTTTATTGGGTCCCTTACCAGAGAAACAACCACCACCATGACGACCCATGCCACCATAAGTATCTACAATAATTTTTCGGCCAGTTAAACCGCTATCAGCCGCTGGACCGCCTTTAACAAATTTTCCAGTTTCATTAATTAAAATTTTAATATCTTCATTAAAATATTTGCCTAAAACTGGCTTAATAACATGTTTGGTAATATCATCACGAAGATTTTTGATATCAATATCTGGGTCATGTTGGGTGGCAATCACTACTGTATTTACAGCTATTGGTTGATCATTTTGATATTCAACAGTAACCTGGGACTTGCCGTCGGGTCGTAAATACTTTAAGGTTTTATCTTTTCTAACAGTAGTAAGTCGCTGAGTTAATTTATGAGCTAAAATTATTGGCAGAGGCATATATTCTGGAGTTTCCTGGCAAGCATAACCAAACATCATCCCTTGGTCTCCGGCTCCCATGGCGTGATGAGGATTTTTGGTTTTGTCTTCGCCCTGGGCAATGTCTGGAGATTGTTCATTAATAGCGGTTAAAACCGAACAGGATTCATGATCAATACCATAATCAGGGTGGTCATAACCAATATCTTTTAAGGTTTGGCGGACTATTTTAGGAATATCTACATAAGTGGAGGTGGTAATTTCTCCACCAACCAATACCAAACCAGTGGTGGTAAAACATTCACAACAACAATGACCATGGGGGTCATCTTTTAAAACAGCATCTAAAACTCGATCACTGATTTGATCACAAATTTTGTCTGGGTGTCCTTCGGTTACGGATTCAGAAGTAAAAAGGTATTTGGGCATAAATTTAGGTTTTAGGTTGTTAGGTTATTGGCTTGTAGATAATAGATAAACAATCAAACAATTTAACAGTTTAATCCTTCGATGGGTTCGACAAGCTCACCGCAAGCAAGCTCAGGATCTACGACAATTTAATTGTTTAAATTTATTTTACTAGGATTTAAACTGGCTTTTTCTCTTTGGACATGCTCAATTGTTTTTTGGAGGCCATTTTCTAATTTAATCATTGGCATCCAGCCCAGGGTTTCTTTGGCTTTAGTAATGTCAGGAATTAATTTTTTTTGAAAGTATTCAAATTCATCTGTAAAGGTTATTTTTGACTGGGAACGAGTAAGTTCAATCACCTTTTCGGCAATATTTTTAATTTTAATTTCTTGGTCTCCCCCTAGATTAATGGGCTCATATATTGGCGTGTCCATTAATTTTAAAATGCCATCAATTATATCTTCTATATAACAAAGAGAAGTAACAGAATTTTCATTACCTGGGATAGTTAAATTTTTGTTTTGCATGGCGTTTTCAATAAAATCAGGGATTAAGCGTCCGTCATTTAAAACCATTCTAGGACCATAGGTTGTAAATATGCGGGCAATACTAATATCTAATTTATATTTCTGATGATAGTTTTTAACCATCATTTCTGCAAATCTTTTGCCTTCATTATAGGCCGAGCGTGGCTCTAAGTGGTCTGTTCTGCCAATATAAGTTTCTTTTACTTTGTCTTGAACATCTTCAGCGTTGCCATAAATAGCCGAAGAAGAACCGAATAAAAAGCGGGCTTTATATTTTACAGCTAATTCTAGGGCATTTTTTAGGGCTACAGAATTGGCATCAATGGTCTCAATAGCATATTTATTATAATCTTTATAAGAAGTTGGGCAGGCCATATAAATAATATCCTGAATCCCCTGCCATTTAATCCGGAATTTATCTAATTCATGAAGAGATTCTAAATCTATTTTTTGGCTCATATCATGTTTAATAAGCGCAAAGTTTGGAAACTGTAGGGCCTGGTCAATATTTTCTGATTTACCGGTTATAAAATTATCAATACATATTACTTTATTTTTTTCTAAGAAACGTTCAATTAAATTAGAGCCAATAAAACCAGCTCCGCCAATAATTAAGATATTTTTTTGGTCAAAAATAATATCAGCAGAAAAATCGTTTTTTTTCTCCTCTGTTTTTAAATCTGGCTCAATCGCTTTTTTAGTTTTTTTAAGATTAAATAAGCCCATAGTTTTAAATTGTTAAATGGTTAGATTGTTAAACCCCTCACCTTTTGATTAAGAACAAAATATTTTATTTTTTAATACCTTGGCATAATAATAATCTTTAAGATGTCTTGTTTCAAAAAGGTGATGGGGTAAATGGTTAAATGATTGAGTAGTTCAGCCCAAACAATTTAACAGTTTTCCGCCAGCCTTTGGCTGGAGCAATATAACAATACTTATTATATCATATTTCTGATTTTTTTTGCTTAAAAACCAATAATTTATAAGTGGTAAAATTCCAAATGGCCCCTAAAATAGCTCCCATAATCTTACCATAGATATCTGATATTTTTAAATAATTTATACAAATAAATATAGTTAAAGAGGAAATGATTACTGAAGCCACAGTGAGGCCTAAGAATTTTAAATATTTGTTGAAGATATTATTTTTATTTTTATCTTGAAAGGCAAAATTTTTATTTAATAAAAAGCTGATGCTATTAGCTATTAAAAATGAAATAATATTAGCTATTAAAAAGTAAAGCAAGAATATTCTAGTTAAAAAGAGGTAAATTATAAAGTCCACTAGAAAATTTAATCCTCCAATTAAACTAAATTTTATAATCTGCATGATTAAAGAATTCTTTTTTAGTAATTTTAACATTATTTTTGGATAAAGGTAGTTATATATACTCCTCGATAATCATTTTGATTATAAGCAAAAAATTGTTTTATTAAGTTTTCTTGCATATCAAATATTCTAATATGCGGTCCGCCTCCGGCCCCAGCCGAAGTAATAATATCATTTTTATAATCAGAATTTATATCAGCGATTTTGACATCTATTTCTTTTTTAAAGTTTTCGTCATAGGCCAAAAAGCTGAATAATAATTTTCCAGATATATCATAAATTAAAACATAGGGCGAACTATTATTACGAGGGGTAACAGCAATTTCTTCTTTTCTATCTTTATTTAAATTACCAGCATCAATATTCAGCCCACCTCTAAATTCTTCATTGCCAGCAAAAAATTGGCTTTTTAGACCGCCGTTTCTATCAAATATCCTAATATGCGGTCCGCCATTATTAGCTGGAGCAGTAATGATTTCTTGGTTATAATCGCCGTCTACATCTCCTATAGCCACAGAAACCCCACCTTTAAATTTTTCATCATAGACCAAAAATCTATGTAATAATTTTCCACTTAAATCATATATTAAAACTTCTGGTTTTTGATTTATGGGAGTGCCGATAATAATTTTTTCTCTTTTAGTGTTATATAAATCTCCCAAGGCCATATCTATCGGTTGAGTATATTCAAGTTCAAAACTTTTGATTAAATTCCATTTTTCATCATAAATTAATATTTGAGTTCCTTGCCAGTTTGTTTTAGATATTACTATTTCTTGACTTCCATCACCATTCATATCGCCACTATCAATTTTATATTTATAATTATAATAATCTTTTTCTAAATTTTTAATTTCTATTTTGCTATTTTTTTGGTCAAAGAATTTAATATCAGGATTAATGCCACTAATAGGAATAGTTAAGATAGATAATTTTCTAGAATTTTTTAACCGACGAGCTGCCAATAAAGTTTGATTTATATCCAATGAACCAGCTCCTATTTTTTCTCGGCGACTAAAATTAATAAAGGATATATTTTGAGCATTGTCTTCAATAAGATTATGTATTTCTTCTAAAGTGAAATTAGGGTCAATGGCTTTAATTAATGCTATAGTGCCAGAAATTAAAGGAGCAGAAAAAGAAGTGCCATTCCAATGATTGCCATATTTTTCTTTAAAAATATTAATGCTTGGTTGATAAACCTGAGTGCTGTATATATTTTCTCCGGGAGCCATTATATCTATACAATATTTTCCAAAATTGGAGAATTCAGAAATGTTATTATTTATATCCACTGAACCTACGCCAAAGACCATATTTTCACCAAAGTCATTACAAACTGGGTATTTAGGGGTTTCATCTAAACTTATTCCATAACCCTTATCATCACCAGCCGATGCTACGACTGCCACGTTAGCTTGATAGGCCTTGCGGATAGCACTGGATAAAATGGAATCGCTTTTATTTCCAACAAAACTCAAATTAATAATATTTGCCCCATTATTAACAGCGTAATTAATCGCTCGAGCTACATTATAAGTATTGCCATAGCCCTGACTATCCAAAGCCCTTAAAGACATTATTTTTGGTTTCCAGGCAATGCCAGCGATTCCTTCTTTGTTGTCTCCAATGGCCGCGGCAATGCCAGCAACTACCGTACCATGATTGACAGCATCTTTATTATATCCCCTGCTTAGTTTGACATTATTATCAGCTGTTTCATTAACAAAATCCCAACCATAAACATCGTCTATATAGCCATTACCGTCATTGTCTAAATTATCATCGGGGATTTCTCCTTGATTAATCCAGATATTATTTGCTAAATCAGGATGATTTAAATCTACGCCAGTATCAATTATAGCAATAGTTATGTCTTCAGCTTCCCGAGACCAGGTCCAGCCCTCTAAGGCCTTAATTTGTTTTAAATAAGTTTGTTCTTTTAAATTTGAGTCATTGGGGTAATAAGAAATATAAAAATCATTATTATAATCTACGGCCTGAATTTCTTCATATTGTTCATATTCTTTTTTTATATTTTCTAAATCAACAGAATTGTCAAATTTCATTAAGTATATTTGTTCAGAATTTTTCATTTGAATCAATAATTCTTGGCTTTTTTCTGCAGAAAGAGTTTTTTGAGGAAAAATTAAAAAAACCGCAATCACGGCTAATGCTGATAATAAAAACAAACCGATTGTTTTTTTATGAACCAGTTTCATGCTTAAATTATAGATTATTTAGTTTTAATAAGCAAGATTTCTTGGTTAGTAGTTCGTAGTTGGCAGTTATTAGTTGTCGTTTAATTATTGCTACTTTTTAAATATCTCTTTCACAAATAACAAGTCTTGTTTAGTAATTATTTTTAATATAAGAGTTAAGGCAAAATAAGCGCTGGCGCCAGCCAACATAACTAAAGCCAAGTGGATTTTAGGAGATAGATATATAATCAATAAACCCATTACAGCACAAGCCAGCGCAATTTTTAGAATACTAATAAATATTTTTTTGGTCTCAAATTGGATTATTTGTCTGGCAGTTAAGGTATTTAATAATAAATAAGTAAAGGAGGCTATTACCGAGGCAATAGCGGCACCATTTTGAGCATAGAGAGGAATTAAAATTAAATTAGCGATAATGCTGATTAACATAGTGATACCAATATTGCGAGTATGTTTTTTTTGTAGATTAACAGCATTTAATAAAGCACCCAAAGGAAAAGTTGGAAATATAAGAGGCACATTACAGATTAAAATTTGCAGAGTTAAAATACTGCCCTGAAATTCTGTTCCATAAATTTTTAAAATTATAGGACTAGCTAAACAAATTATACTTACAGCAATAGGTAAACTAATAATACTTAAGTAAATTAAACTTTGATTAAAAGTATTTTTGAGTTTTTCTTTTTCATAATTAAAAAAATGAGTAAAGGCCGGGTATAAAGAAGCAGCAAAGGCCATGGGTATAAATTGAAAGGCAAAGGTTATTTTATAAGCCAAGCCATAATAGCCCAAAGCTCTTTCACTGGCCATTTTAGATAAAAAAACCGAATCAATACTGCCGGATATTTTAATGAAAATAGTGGCCATAGCAAATGGCCAAGTAGTAATTAATAATAAGCGGATAAATTCTTTATTCCAACGGGGAATTAGAGATATTTTATACTTAATTTTTAAAATCAGACCAGAATATATCAGATTAAAAGCACTGGCTGTTAAAAGTACTAATAAGAGCAAAAATGGTTCATGGGTTTTTTGTAACATCAAATAGCCCATACTAATTACAATGACTTGAAAAATAACAGCAAAAATACTTTCATATTTTAAGTTATGTTTGCCCCTAATGACGGCATAAAATGTTAAAGTAAAGCCGTCAATTAACATAGTGACAATAGACAGATAAATCATTTTTTCTAAATAGGGGTTATAATTCAATAATTTAGTAGTGATTAGGATAACCAAAATTACTAATAAAGAAGTGATTATTTTAATCCCTAAAACATTGCTGAGTAGTTTTTGATGTGATTCTTTGTTTTTAGCTATTTCTCGGTTTAATAAGCTGGCCAAGCCCAAATCCACAAAAACAGAAAAAAGCGTTACAAAAGAAATAGCAAAAAAATATTTGGCTGTGTTTTCAGTACCGATTTGAGTGGCTAAATACGAAAAATAAGTGAAAGATATCACTTTTTGAATTACCAAGGCCATGGTGTAGTAGCTGGTATTTTTGACTAATTTATGGGAGGGGGAGTTATTTTCCATGAGGTAATTATACATTATTTAAGCAGAAACAAAAAACCCCGAGTTTGAGTGTCGGGGTTTGGGTAAGTAGTGTTAAAAATTAAATTATTTTTTAATTTTTTCGTTGATCTCTAGTAACTTGTTGTTGGGCTGACATAAATTCATTTCTATCTATTTTATATTTTTTTACTTCTTCTTCACTAAAAGACACCTTGTCTTTTATCCATTCCCAAAGAGTATTATTAGGATCTTTTGAATTATCATATTTATTTATTTTGTCTGTACTGACCCCCACCCCTTCTCCTGTAAAATTGTTATCATCATTTAATTCTATAGAGAATGTATAATTTTTAGGAATTGTTTGTAAATCTAAATAACTAATTTTGATGTACTTCATATTTTTTATATTAATTAATTTTTAAATTAGAAATGTTCTTGATTAATTCCAACTACAAGATTCGTTTTTTCAATTTCATTAATGGAAATTTTGTGGGGATTAATATAAAAAAAATTACCTATAAAGCCTTTGTAATTTATTAAGTTTTTTAATTTTTTAGAACATGAATTACATAGTTTTAGATTTTCTATAATTTTAATTGGAGAAAATAATTTTTTTTCTTTACCACATTTTTGACAAGTATTATCCCTAATTAAGGAACAAGTCTTTTTAAAAATTTCAATTTTATTTAATAATTCATCGTAATCTTTTTTAATTTTTATTTTTTCAATTCTAACTTCTGATGGTATAACATTATTGCAAATTTCATTGAATTCTTTTTTGGATATCTTACCGCAAATATATCTTTTAGCAACGGATACGCCCGCTACCTTACCAAATACAATTAAGTCTATGCTTATATCAGGTTTTCTTTGAAGTAATTTTGAATATTCTTCTTTATTGATTCTTCCTTTTGCAAATTGGTCATTAAGCGTTTCTATTATTTTTTCCATTTTTACTTCAATATTTACAATTTTTTTATTAATCCGCTCCTGCTCTCTTTGTGTTCTTTTTGCTTCTCTTTCGACTTCATTTGTCGCTTTATTTGCTGCAGTGTTTATTGATCTTAATACTGATTTATAGCCCATAATATTTTATTAAATAATAATTTAGTTCGCGAACCAGAAATATGCTATTATGCGATGTTTTTTTGTAAAAAAATTAATTGAATTTTGGCACTTTTTATTCCATTGCCCACAATTCTTTAAAAGATTCAACTATTATTTCACTTTCAATGTCTTCAGTGATTCCATATTTTGTTCTAACTTGAGTTTTATATTTTTCTATCAGCTCATTATTTAAATCAATATTCTTTTCAATATCATCCAAAGTAGCACCAGCTTTAATAGGATATTTAATATCAGCCTCATTCATAGCCTTATCTTCTGCTGCAACAATTTCTTTAAAAATTTGTTTTCTTTTTTCTTCAGTAAAACCAAACCTATCTTCTGATTTTTCTCTTTGGCTTAAGTATTCTTCAAGATTTTCTTTAATATCATATGATGTTTCATAACCTAATCTATTATTTTTTTTAGCAATTTCAGAAGTTACATTCCCTAGTTCTCCATTAGGTGCCCATATAGCTGTTCCTACATCATAAGCTCCATTAGACAACTCTTGATCACTATATAAAAATAATATTATTTCATCTATGTCACTGTCTTTTATTGTTAATTCGGATATTATTTTATCAATTGTTGGTTTTACTTGATTTTCCTTAATATCAGGAGAGACGACTATTCTATAAAGCATTTTTTTATCAGTTGGCAGGTTTATAATTTCTTGTGTTGTATAATCAGAAAGCAATTTGTTACCTAGTGCTTTATGGCTTTGATCTTCACTTTCAACGATTTCATAATCAATGGGAAAAGCTTGATTTATTGCGTTATTTGGTATTTTTGTATTGGCTGGTGTTTTATCAGTTTTCGTTGAATTATTATCAGTACAACCCGACAAAAAAAATATGCCAACGATAAGTAGAATAATTATTTTTTTCATATGTTTTAAATGTTTTTATATTAATTATTATATAATTCTACCTAATAGATTTCAGGATTTTTAAATGGGATTAGAGCCAGAACAACAGCTTCAGTATAATATTTTGTTCTATCAATAATATTTCCAGTTAAAATTCCTACTGATCCATTTTTTTCTTTTGAGTTTGTATATCCAAAAACAATATCATCAGCTTCTCCTAATTCTTTTCCAGCGTTAATTAATTCAATGATTTTTTTAGGAAGAAAAAATGTCCCTGTTCTTGCTTTTCCAATAATTTTTTTAGATTGAACAATAATCCAAGCAAAAACTTCCATTTCATCATTATTTTTTTCAGCTCCTCCTTCAATTCCAACCCAAAAGTCAGCATTTTGATATTTAGTTTTTGCGTTGTTAACTCTATTAATAGCGCCCGTCATTGTTTCTTGATCATTCATTGGTTGATCTCCAACATCTGAAGAGGCTGAAATACTTTCAAATTCAAATTTTTCCGAGGGAAACATTTTTTCAAATCCAATTTTTACAGCATTAATTTTGGTTGGATTTTTTGAGGCAATAATTACTTTTTTTATCATATATTATTAAAATGATTGATTTATATTTTAATAATAAACCTATTAATATAATTTTACAATAAAAAACCCCGAGTTTGAGAACTGAAGTTTATCTGCTTTGTCGGGAGTTATTTTTTAATAATACTTTTATTATTATATTAGATATTTTATTTATTGTATTTTTTTCATAATATCATCTTTTTAGATTTATTGAATATAACGTTAAATATATGAGAAGTTTTTGTTATGTGATGTAATAAAAACTCTATTTATATATGTTGTATCCATTTAATAAAATGTTTGCCTCAATAAATTTATCTTCCTCTGTCCATTCTTGTGGTGATTTTGTATAGATATCCAATAAATCCCATAAAATTTTGCCCCTGTTTAGTATAAAAATGACATTATAAATCCCTAGACGATAATTTCTTTCAATAATGTCTTTTAGTTTATCTGGGGCAAAATTATATTTATCTAACACTTCTTTTGTGCGTTCAGCCTGCATAAATTTATTAAGGGTTTTTTCAAACTTTTCAGTTTCTTTTTTGTGATTTTTAATACTATGAGGATGTCCCGTAAATATGTATTTTAGAATTCCCATAATTTATGATTTTATTTAATAGATAGAGTTTTTTATTATTTTACATAATGTGTCCCAGATGATCCGAAGTTGTGAAGCGATAGCGAAACAATTTTGGATATCTGGTGTTAGATGATGTTGCGACTATATTTGGTTATTAAAAGATTAATTTTCAGATAATTTTCTAATGTTGAAATTATATATTTCTTTTAAATAAAGGAGCAATTTTGTCTAACTCTTTTTATACGAACTTATTGATTTTTTATTATTCAAAGTTTATTAATTGTAAAATATCTATTGGCACCTCTTCGTATGGATGTGCTTTTTTGATAGCATTAATAACTTCTTTAACTTTGTCCTGCTCACACACAAACTCAATTTTAACCTCCTCTACTTTTTCAATCTCGCCTTGCTTGCCAATGGCCGGATTAGAACCCTCCATCGGTAGAAAATATCCATACCCATTTGTCACAAAGGCACAATAAGTATAGTTGCCAATTACACCTCCACCTGCTTTTCCAATTGCTAGACGAATATTATCAGCAGTGTCTTTGGGGCAATAGGTTTGGATTTTTACAATTTTACTTGGTTTCATAGAAATAAAATTAAATTTTAGATAATTATTTATGTACGAATTTATTTGGTTTTAAGTACATTGTTCGCATAAAAATATAGTATTTATACCCTAATAATACCTCCAATAATCTGATTGTACAATAAAAAAACCAGTCCTTGTAAAGACTGGTTGATTATTTTTGGAATTATATGGAATTTCTTTTTGATATTCTTCGGATTAAGTCTAGCAATATTGTTGCAGGCATAGTGATTTCTAATTCAATATAGGCGATTTTTGGATCAATACCCAGAATTCTTAGGTGTTTTTCGAATTTTTTTATTGTTCTGACAGGTTCAGTAGTTAAAATTCCGATTTTATTGGGATGAATCCAGCTTGGAATATTTGGAAATAAAAATTTAGTTTCTTCCTTTTCAGGTTGCAAAAGACTATATAATAACTGCAAACCTAAACAAGTAGTTCTTCCATTCTTCCAACTCTCTGAATAGATTTTTATCCAATTATCATCAAGACCAGGGTCAATCATAGTGTTGAATATTACAATATCATATTCATTTTCCGAAATTTTCTGTACAGCATCTGTTGCATTTTTTACACATGAAAGCTCATACCCTCCATCAGCATATACATGACCTGTGAGCATCCGGAGACTAGAACATACATCTGGGTCTATCCATAATACTTTTATCTTCATGAGATCCTCCTATAAATATTATTTTTTTATTCTATCAGCATCTTACATTTATATTCTAAAAAATGCAAGAAAAATAGCCCCCTAAAGAGGCTATTTCAATATGCAATAGATAATATATCTTAACGTTTTGACCATTGAGGAGCTTTTCGGGCGCGTTTTAAACCAGGTTTTTTTCTTTCTTTAACTCTAGGATCTCTGGTTAAAAAGTCCTTGCTTTTGAAACTTTTTCGGGCGGAGGCATCTATTTTTAATAAACCCCGAGCAATGCCTAATCTAATGGCCTCGGCCTGTCCTTTTTTGCCACTACCCTTAACTTTAATAGTAATTTTATATTTATTAGTGACATTTAAAAGATTTAAAGGAGCCAAAACAATATCTTCTAAAATCTTATTACTAAAATAATCACTCAAAGTTTTTTCATTAATTGTAATTTCACCTTTTCCATTATAAATCCTGACACTGGCAGAAGCGCTTTTTCTTTTTCCTATAGAGTAAGTATATTTTTCAGTCATATTTATTCTTTATTAAATTTATTTTTTAATTTTCAATCTTTTCAGCATTAATTTTCTTAATTTGTTTTTAGGTAACATATGAGCAACACAATTTTTAAGAAGAATGTCGGCTTTTTGAGGAAATAAATCTTTCAATTTAATGGTTTTTAAATTGCCCACATAGCCAGTATGGTGATAATATTTTTTATTAGCTAATTTATTACCAGTAAATTTCATTTGAGCAGCATTAATAACTTCTACATTATCTCCGGCATCTATATGGGGCTGATAAGATGGCTTAGTTTTACCCATTAAATGTATGGCTATTTCAGTAGATAATCTGCCCATGCTTTGGTTGGTAGCGTCTAGTTTTATTGTTTCACGTTTCATATGTCAATTTTAAATTTTAATTTATAAATTTTAATTGGATTTTAATTTTTTTAATTTAACTAAGGTAAATTACCAATTTGAAATTTTCAATTTTCATTTAACTTTACAATGATACAATTTTCAATATTTCTCAATTTATATTTTTTGTGGTAAATGTGTTAGCTAGATATTGATAATTGAAATATTGAATATTAAATGTAAATTGTAAATTGATAATTGAAAATTATTTGCTGAATACCAAATAAGCCATTTCTGCTCCGTCACCTTTTCTGTTTTCAGCTTTGACAATTTTTAAATAGCCACCTTTTCTATCTTTATATTTGGGACCAAAGACCTCTAAAAGTTTTTTAATAGCATTGTCGGAATTTAGTTTTGTTTTTAAATATCTTTTGGTATTTAATTCGTTTTTAGCGGACTTAGTGATTAATTTTTCTAAATATGATTTTACAACTTTAGCTTTGGCTTTGGTGGTTTTTACTTTTTCAAATAAAACAATCTGACCAGCCAGGTTTTTAATTAGGGCCTTGCGAGGTCCAGTTTTTCTATCTAAAATTTTAGTTTTATTTTTATGACGCATATTTTTAGGTAGTAGGTAGTTAGGTTGCCTGCCTGCCGGCAGGCAGGTAGGAAGTAGCTTATTAGGTTGTAGGGCTTAGAACGTAAAGTAGCGGAGCTACTAACGTTCTTTATTTTTTAAATTTTTTCTTAGTAGCAGTTTTTTTGGTAGGTTTTTTAGCTGGTTTAACTTTCTTGGCAGGTTTAGCTTTTTTAGGGGTAGGCTTTTTAGCTGGTTTAGCTTTTTTAGTTAAAACTTTTTTTTGAGGAATTAATTCTAAGTGATTTATTAAAACTTTTACGGTTTTAGCCACAGCATCTTCAGGGCTAATTGTGCCGTCGGTTTGAATTTTCATTTTTAATTTTTCATAATCAGTTCTTTTTCCAACTCGAATAGATTCAACATTAAAACTAACATTAACAATTGGAGAATAAACAGAATCAATACTAATTTCGTTAGCAGCCAAACTTTCATCAGTTCTGCTTTCTACTGTTTCATAGCCCTGACCCCTTTTAGCGGTCATTTCAATTTCTAGTTCGGCTTTTTTATCGGTTAAATGAGCAAGAATCAAATCAGGGTTAGCTATTTCGGCTTGAGCGTTTTTATCAATGTCTTTGGCTTTAACATCTCTTTCGCCCTTGATTTTTAATTTTAATTTTACGGGCTCATCAGATAATAAACTTAGTCGGATTTTTTTAATATTCAATATGACCTCTACTAAATCTTCTTTAACATGAGGAAGGACAGAAAATTCATGATTTGCTCCCTTAATTTTTATTTTAGTAATAGCAGCTCCAGTTAAAGATGATAATAAAACCCGGCGTAAAGAATTGGCAATAGTAATGCCATAGCCAGGAAATAGTGGTTCAATTATGAGCTGAGTTTTATTTTTTTTAATTTCTTTATAGCTGATTGTTTTTGGTAATGGTAAATTTTCCATTTTTTGTTTTATAAATTGTTAAATGGTTATATTGTTAAATGGTTTCGTCCAAGGGCCGATCACCCTTTGGGTGAAAATTGTTAAATGGTTGAATTGTTAAACCCCTCACCTTTTGATTAAGAACAAAATATTTTATTTTTTAATACCTTGGCATAATAATAATCTTTAAGATGTCTTGTTTCAAAAAGGTGATGGGGTAAATGGTTAGATTGTTGATGAATACTTTCTATTTTTAGCAATTTTACAAAGTTATCTAGAGTAAAACTCAATAATTAAAGAAGTGTTAATGCTTTTTTTAATATCTTCAATATTTGGTTGACCAGTAATTTGAGCTTCTAATTTTTTAGCGTCTAAACTTAAGTGTCCAGGAATTTCTTTAGCCAAATTTTTGTTCTTTTTAATGTTTTCCCAATATTTATCTAAGGCCTTATTTTCTTTAACTTTTATTTTATCTCCTATTTTAAGAACATAAGAGGAAATATTTACTTTTTTTCCATTAATTTGAAAATGATTATGAGCTATTAATTGTTTAGCAGTGTTTCTAGAAGGAGCTAGTTTTAATCTATAAACAATATTATCAAATCTATTTTCTAATTGATTTATTAAAAAAGTTCCAGCACCTTCTTTATTTTTTAAGGCCTTTTTAATTAAATTGGAAAATTGTTTTTCTAATAATCCATAGATTCTTTTGGTCTTTTGTTTTTCTCGGAGTTGCTGACCATAAGCAGAGGTTCTTCTCATTTGTTTTTTGGGTCCGTGAAATCCAGGTTTATAATTTTTTTTGACCATAGCACATTTAGGGCTACTACATCTAGTACCCTTTAAAAATAACTTTTGACCTTCTAGGCGACATAATTTACATTTTGAACTTATTTTTTTCATTTGTTTAATTATTTTTTTCTAATTACTAATTACTTATTCCAATTATCTATATCCTGCGTCGTTTAGGGGGTTTGCAACCATTATGAGGTATGGGCGTAATGTCTTTTATTGATAAAATATTTAATCCATTAGAATGCAATGAACGAATGGCATTATCTCGACCAGAACCAACTCCTTTAACAAAAACATCAACTTCTTCTAATCCGTGGTTTTTTGCTTTATTAACAGCGTCTCGGCCGATAATTTCTGCAGCATAAGGAGTGGACTTTTTAGGACCCTTAAAGCCCATTAAGCCAGCTGAAGACCAGGTTAAAACATTGCCTTGAAAATCAGTAAGCGTGATGATGGTGTTATTATAAGTAGCCGTTATATAGGCCCGACCACTTCTGACCATTACTTTCTTTTTTTTCTTTTTTTTAACTATTTTTGCTTTAGCCATTTATAATAATTTTTTAATAATTAGGTTTTTTGGGCGGTTGGTTTTTTACCAGAAGTAGCTATGCCTCTTTTATTTCCACGAAGGGTTCTGGAATTTGTCTTGGTTCTTTGTCCGCGAACTGGCAAATGTTTAATATGTCTAATTCCTCTGTAGGATTTAATATCTTTTAACCTTTTGATATTTAATAATACTTCCCGTCTTAAATCACCTTCGGTTTTACAACTTTTTTCAATAACAACTCTTAATTTATTAATATCATCTTCTGATAAGTCCTTTACTCTGGTATCAGGGTTAATTTTAGCTTGTTCTAATATTTTATTGGCAGAACTTTTTCCAATTCCATAAATATAAGTAAGAGATATTTCAACTCTTTTTTCATTGGGTATATTTACTCCGGATATTCTAGGCATAATTTTTAGCTTTCAGCTGTCAGCTTTTAGCTTTCAGCTTTTTTTATTGAAAATTGGTAATTGATAATTGAAAATTGTTTTTTATCCTTGTCGTTGTTTGTGTTTAGGATTTTTACAGATACAAACTAAGCGACCCTTGCGGCGGATCACTTTGCAATCTCGACATATTTTTTTAACTGATGCTCTGACCTTCATAATAATTTAGTTTGTAGTTAGTGGTTTATAATTGGTAGCAATTATTAATTACTAATAACTACTAGCTACTAACTGATTTTATTAATATCTATAGGTTATTCTCCCGCGGTTCATATCATAAGGGGTCATTTCTATTTTGACTTTATCTCCAGGCAATAATTTGATTTTAAACATTCTCATTTTACCCGATAAATAGGCCAATATTTCATGACCGTTTTCCAATTCTACTTTAAATTGGGTGCTAGGCATGGCCTCTAATACTGTCCCATCTATTTCAATGAAATCTTTGCTATTATTAGCCGTATTTGAATTTTGATTTTCTTGTTTTTCTACCATTAAAAAATAATAAAATAAACAAAATTTATTCTATTTTTTAATTATTATTAAATTGTTGATAAATTATAGAATAATTATAACCTTTTTAAATTTTTTGTCAATAAGTAAATAGTTAAAATTATAAAGCCAATGCTTATTCCAGAGTCGCTTTAATCCTTCTGATTCCAGCCGAAGAAGATTCTTCTTTAATTATTTTAAAGTGTCCTAATTCAGAAGTGTTTTTAACATGTGGCCCGCCACAAATTTCTTTACTAAAAGGACCAATACTATAGACCTTAACTTTATTTCCATATTTATCACCAAATAATCCAATTGCGCCCTCTTGTTTAGCTTCTTTAACTGATTTTTCTTCACATTTAATTTCTAATTCCGCTTTAATTTGTTGATTAACTAAGTCCTCTACTTGTTGAGTTTGTTCGGGAGTCATTTTTTCGGGATGAGCAAAATCAAAACGCAAGCGGTCAGCATTAATGTTTGACCCTTTTTGTTGGACATGCTCGCCCAAAACCTTTCTTAAGGCCTGGTGTAATAAATGAGTGGCTGTATGATATTTAGTAACTATTTCCGAATGGTCGGCTAAACCGCCTTTAAATTTTCCAGCCGAAGCTGTTCGAGATAAATCTTTATGCTTTTGGAATAAATTAAAGAAATGCTTTTTAATTTTATCTCCTATAGGAATTCCACCGTACTCTATTCTTTTTTTATTTATTTCTTCAATACTTAGTTCAATTGGGAATCCATCGGTTTGATAGAGATCAAATAAAATATCTGCTGTTAATGTAAATTCTTTAAAGTTTCCTTTATATTTTTCAAATAATTTATAAATTTTTTTAATACCATTTTCCAAAGTTTTTTCAAATTGTTTTTTTTCTTTTTGTAAATTATCTAAAATAAAATTTTGATTTTTGGCTAGTTCAGGATAGGTTTTTTTCATTAAATCAATTACTAGTTGAGCAATTTCTACACTTAAACTGATTTTTTCAGGAATATTTAATAATTTACCATGGCGAATGGCCGTGCGAATTAAACGCCGGACCACATAGCCCTGGTCTAAATTAGAAGGAGCAATTCCTAAATTATCACCCAGGATAAAAGTGGCACTGCGTAAATGGTCAGCAATAATGCGAATAGATTTAAATTGTTTTTGATTGGGGTGATCAAGATTAGCTAATTGTATTATTTTATTTATAATCGGAATAAATAAGTCGCTATCATAAATATTATCAGCTCCATTTAAAATTGCCGTAGCCCGCTCTAAACCAAAACCAGTATCAATTTGTTTTAGTTTTAATTCTTTATAGGTCTTGTCAGGATTTTTATAATAATCCATAAAGACATCATTCCAAATTTCCGCATATTTGCCACAAGCGCAACCAGGACGACATTGGGCTGAACATTTTTCTTGGCCAGTATCAACAAACATTTCTGTGTCTGGACCGCAAGGACCAGAATTGCCAACCGGTCCCCACCAATTTTCTGTGCGGTCTAAAGCAAATATTCTTTCCCCTTCTTCGGCTTTGATGTCTGCAGTTTTAAAACATTCTTGCCAGTATTTAATTGATTTTATATCTTTAGGAATTTGTTGGTCGCCCTGATAAACAGTGATATAAAGTTTTTCCGGATCAATTCCCAACCACTCTTTAGTAGTTAAAAATTCCCAGGACCATTGAATCATTTGTTCTTTATCATAAGCGCCTAAGGGCCAATTACCAAGCATTTCAAAAAAAGTTAAATGCCAGGCATCACCGACATCGTCAATGTCTCCGGTGCGGACGCATTTTTGACAATTAGCAATGGCAGTGCCGGCGGGATGTTTTTCGCCCATTAAAAAATGAATTAAGGGTTGCATGCCAGCACCATTGAATAATGTTGTTGAATCATTTTCCGGAATTAAAGAAGCCGAAGGAATTAAAGTGTGTCCTTTGGATTTAAAAAATTCTAAATATTTTTTTCTAATGTCAGTAGAGTTCATAGATATAATGCTAATATACTAATTTATACTAATAATACAAATATGATACGAATTCTATGATAAGAATTTATTTTTCATATCTGTATCAATTCTAATGATTCTAATTGGTTTTATATATTTTTGACGGAAATTTATTAACAGTCCTAATTTTTTATGCGATGCCTGTAGATATCTTTGAATTTGGTAGTAATCTTTTCTATCGATGATATGTTTTGTTTTAATTTCTAAGATTATTTTGTTTTCAATTAAAAAATCAACTCTATTTCCAGATTTTTTAATTTTATACTCTTTTTGATAGTTTATTTTCCTGTCTTTAAATTCTTTTTCTAAAGTATCACAATACTGCTTTTCTCGGGAATAATGGCCGATCTCATTATGAACATCAAAGCATATTCCAGTAATTAAATAAGATAATCGTGGGTAGATTAATTTATCGCTTTTCATTTTTTTATATTAAATTATTAAATGTAAGTATTTTGTTATTAGTATAATATTAGCATAATTAGTATTCACCCTGTTAAATTGATAATTTTTTATTTAACAGGGTAAATTTGTATATTGGTATTATACAATTCGTATTGTAGCGATTTTTAGGGTAGAAGTCAAAAATTTAATAATTTAAACTAAAAAAATAAACCTTTGACTTAAATTGCTTCAAGCCAAAGTTTTTAAATTGCAAGTAATTATTGGTCATTGGATGTGTTTTGCGCATACAATAACCATGAATCGTTGTCAATATTGTTATCAGGTATTAATCTTTCTGCTTCTATAGATAATTCCTCAGGATTTTTAGAAGGGGAAATAGAGATATTAATAGGAAAGTTGAGAAATTTTTTTATTCTTCTAGTCACTTTCTGAGTTTTATCTATCCCGAAAGTTTTGACTAGTATCTTTTTCTTTTTACTTCTAAATATATTTGTTTTTCTTGAAAGTTAGAATGTTTTTTTAATGTCCATTTTCCTTTACTGTGAAGATAATGTTTTTTACTTTTACAATCTGGACACTCATTTTTGTTTTTTGGTCTTCCTATTCTAATTATTATGTTTTGATCATTATCAATTCTAGTTTTGTATACAAGATACCCTTGTATTTCAAAAAACTTTGTTATATCTTTGTTCATAGAAGGTGTTTTAATGTTTTAGCTTGGTTTATATGCTAATTTTACATTAAAACCCTTCTTTTTTTACACACTAATTATTATAGAGCCCCGGCAAAAGAGCTATTATTCAATTATCCTATTAATCAATTAACCCCTCACCTTTTTTATTTGAAAAAGTAAGAGGATTATTTTTATTTTAAAATGATAATTATTATAACAATTTGTTTCCAAAAAAGGTGAGGGGTTAACCAATTAGACAATTACTCCGCCACCCAAACACTCCTCTTTTTGATATAAAACTGCGGATTGGCCAGAAGTAATGGCGCGTTGTTTTTCTTTAAAAGTAATTTTATAATGAGTTTTTTCTTTAGAAATAGTACATTGTTGATCTGTTTGGCGATAGCGAGTTTTGGCTGTACATTTTAAAGGTAATTTGGCTTGCTGGTTAATCCAGTGTATATCTTTAACTACACAATAATTAGTAAATAATTCCTCGGACCAAGAACCCTTAACAACTTTTAATATATTGTTTTTAATATCTTTTTCAACTACAAAATAAGGAATGCCTCCACCAACTCCAATGCCCTTACGTTGGCCAATAGTATAATACCAAACCCCCTCATGTTCACCAATTTTTTTACCCCCCCACTTACCACTAAGTTGTGGGGGTGAACCTTCAGTAGTGATAATATCTCCTTTTTTGGGTTTAATTTGAGTTTTTAAAAATTCTTTAATATCTACTTCGCCGATAAAACAAATGCCTTGTGAATCAGGCTTGTTTGCAGTGGGAAGCTTTGCTTGCTGGGCAATTTTTCTAATTTGGGGTTTAGTGTATTTTCCAATTGGAAATAAGGTTTTAGAAAGTTGTTTTTGGTTTAAAGTATATAAAAAGTAAGATTGGTCTTTGTTTAGATATTTGCCTTTTAATAAATGAAAACTGTCTTTAGTTTTTCTGATTTGAGCATAGTGTCCAGTGGCAATTTTATCTGCTCCTAATTTTAAGGCCTTTTCTAAAAATAATTTGAATTTAATTTCTTTATTACACATAATATCTGGATTGGGGGTAATCCCCTTTTGATAGCCAGCAAACAAATAATCAACAACTTTTTTTTTATATTCTTTTTCAAAATTCAAAGTGTATAAAGGGATATTTAAATAATTGGCAACCCTGAGGGCATCGTCTCTATCTTTTTTCCACGGGCATTTGAATTTTCCAATATCAGTAGACCAATTTTTCATATAATAAGCAATGACATTATAGCCCTGTTTTTGTAATAAAAAAGCAGCGACTGATGAATCTACACCGCCGCTTAATCCTACTGCTATGCTTTTTTTCGTATTCACAATCATAAGATTAATACATTTTAGTTCGGTTCATAATACGTTAATTTACAATTACCCCGCCTGCCATCGCCTAAAGGCGAAGCCGATGGCGGGCAGGCAATTTACAATTTAAATTTAATAATCAATATAACAATAATCAATTATCAACGTCTTGTTAAATTTGTTCAATCAAGAAATATTGTAAATTGAGTTATTGGATATTAAATGAAAATTGAAAATTTCAAATTGGTAATTAATTACCGTTATTCGATATGAAATATTTCGTTTTCTTTTTTCTTGATAGCAATTTTAGCTAAATCCATTCTTTCTTGATTTTGAGCATATAAAGTATAAAGTCGTTCGCCTTTTTTAATTCTATTGCCGTATTCCTTATTTAAATAAATACCAGCCAATTTATCACTTGGGGCACCTAAGGTGCGGGCTATATTACTGATAGATGTATTATTTGTAAGAGTAATTTTTCCATTTTTTTCAGCATTTACATAATGTTTAATAGCGGCAATAGTAATATCTTCAGAATCAATTTGCGGATTTCCACCCTGGACTTGAATAATTTCCTGCATTTTTTTCCAAGCCAAACCATCTTTTAATTGCTTCCAAGCCAAACCATCGCCTTGTCCTTTGGGAGCTTTTTTACATAATTCTATTAATTTTCCGGCTAAACTAATGGATTTGTTTTCTAAATCACCAGGTTTATTTTCTTTTTGTTGTAAAACGCGTAAAACATCGCGGGCTTCTAAGGCCGGACCAATGCCTTTGCCAATTGGGTCAGTAGTGTGAACCATTTGGACGCTAATTTTCATTTTAAATTTTTGGGCCAGATATTCAAATTTCTTTTTAATTAATTCGGCATCTTTTTTATCAGGAACCTTGGTGGTTGGTCCATAGGGTAGATCAATTACTAAATGGGTAGCAGAGGTAGCAATTTTTTTAGCCATGATTGAAATTAAGGCCTTGTCATAGGATTCCATGGCAATTGGATAATTAACTTTAATAATCCGGTCATCGGCTGGTGCTAAATTTAGCCCCCCGCCCCAAACAATACAGGCATTAGTTTTTTTGATAATTTGTTTAATTTTTTTAATAGAATGTGAGACCGGACATAAGACCTCCATGGTATCAGCGGTACCAGAAACCGAAGTAATCGCTCGTGAAGATGATTTAGCAATTTGAATTCCCAAAGAGGCAATAATTGGAATCACAATCATTGTCGTGCGATTACCGGCTACTCCTCCAATACTATGTTTATCAGCTACCATTCCTTTTAAGTCCAACTGACCACCATTTTCAGCCATGGCTTTAGTCATATAAAATAATTCTTGATTAGTGTAGGGATTCATATATGAAGAAGCAATAAAATAAGCAATTTGAGTATTAGATAAACGGTTTTCTACAATATCTTGAACAATAGAATTATATTCTTCTTGGTTTAAATTTTCCCCACGAAGTTTTTTCTTAATCGCTTTAACAGATTCAGCTCGACCTACAAAATTGATTTCTACTATTTCTAAATCCTGTAAGGATTTATATTTATCCCAAAAATCACTATATAAACCAATAAAGCCCCGCTGGATTCTTTTGACAGAAGTATTGGCTTCCACCACAGCAATTTTACCACGCCATTTTATTTCAATTTTATCTCCGGGACGAATACCAAAATGAAAGGCCTCTTCTTCATCAAAGAGGGCAATAATTTGCTGACCAGTTTTAATATCTAGTTTTTTGGCTTTTAAAAAGTAGGACATGGGGGTTAGTTAATAGTTAGTAGTTTGCCTGTCTGCCGGCAGGCAGGTAGTTAGTAGTTAGTGATTTAAATTTTTAGTTTTTAATTTTGCGTTTTTAACTATACTTCATTTTACTTTATTGACAGTAAAAGTCAAAAGAAAAAAGCCCAAATGCACATTAGTGATTGGGTTTATAAAAATTCAGGAAAGAGCTTTTTTTCTGGAGTCGCTAAAGTTACGACCGGGGAAAAAGAATATTTTCCCATAGCTCACAGAAGAAAACTTAGAATTGCTCCGTTATTAAAATAATAAGGTCTACAATTTACTCTTTCCTGGACAGAATAGGCACTATAAAAATAGTCGCCTACCCCATTTAAAATTGATTGGTGCCGTGAAGGATTTTAACCCGCAAACTTTCATAATATATCTATGAAAGCGCTCAATTTTGATGAGCTAGACACCGTTTTTTGTCAAAAATTGGAGCGGAATACGAGCTATGCTCATAATTTAAAAACTTTGTCCGGGAAAGTTTTTAAATTTACCTTTAAGCAAAAAGGCACTTCCGCATTTATTTAATCATTATATATAATTTAATTTTTTTGTCAAGCACTTGTCAATTAATCACAATCTTTTGTATTTTATTAATTATCTGCGAACATTACAAAAATTTAGTCAAAATTTGAATGAGGCATCCGTTAAAAAACTTTGACTTGTTTGAGGAGTGGAATGATAATGAAACGACGAGTTTCAAAGTTTTAGGATGACGAATGATTAAATTATCTAAATTTTTGTACAGTTCGCGATTTTGCGGAGCCACCACTTTTTTAAAAAGGGGTGGCAAAGAAACAGAATCGTAATAATAAGATAAAAAATGGCTCACTCTATACTCCCCTATTCATTTTTATATTTAATCATTATATATAATTTAAATTTTTTGTCAAGCCCGTCTAACGGGCTCAACCCTGTTAAATAAAATTTAACCATTGCTAAATTTTAATCTTAAATTTTTATAAATTTAAGGTTATTTAACTGGGTCAAGAGGTTTTTTAGGAATAAAAAAATGGGCTTATTAACCCTTTTGTTCGCTGTGGAGAGGAAAAAATTCAGCACTTTAATCTACTTTCACCTTGCGGTCCATGGAGATTAAAGTTGATAAAGCTGAATTCTTTCTCCACATCTAAGATAGATTATACACCCTTCATTTAAAATGTCAAGCTAAAAAGGCTCTTTGTCAAACACTGTGGTGCTTAAGACAATAAAATATAATTATTACAGTAGTTTTTTTTATAGTGTTTGTATTTTATTTGTATTTTAGGCGCCCTTACAACAATTTAGATACAATTCGAATAAAGACAAATAGAATTTCTACGAGGAATGAGAATGACGAGTATTGAAATTCATTTGGCTGAATGATGAATTGTCTAAATTTTTGTACAGGCGCGACTTTTTGCCTGCCCGCCATAGCCTAACGGCATCAGGCGTTGGCAGGCGGGGCTCTACCTTTTTCTAGAAAAAGGTAGAAGAAAAGAAAGCGTTATCAAAACAAAATTAAAATAACTATATTTTTGCTATTAACTAAATAATATATTATTAAAATAAGTTAAGCTAAGTTTAGGATTTGTATTTATTCATTCTTCAACAAATAATACTTATTTTATTTTAGATAAAAAATTATAAAGGTGGAAAATGCTATTTTATAGTTTAGATAATGATAAAAGTATATTTATCCACCACAGGTTATATTGTAGAGCCGCTAAATAGAATATTTTTTTCCATATTCAGGAATAATGGTTTCAATTTGCTGAATATCTTTAGCTAAAGCTCGGTTTTCTTGGGTCTCGCCATGCATAATAAATACTTTATTTAAGCCCTTAATTTGCTGGAGCCAGTTTAGTAATTGATTATGGTCAGCATGAGCAGAATAAGAACTAATTTGTGATATTTGGCAATTAACATCAATTATTTGATTATTAATAATAACGGTTTTAGCTCCTTCAATTAATTCCCGACCCAAGGTTCCTTGGGCCTGAAAAGACATTATTAAAACATGATTTTTGGGATTATTTAAATAACGTTTTAAATGATGGGGTATTCTACCACCAGTGCACATACCACTACTGGACAAAATTATTTTAGGTGGGACGCTGGTATTTATTTTTATTGATTGGTCTCTGGTTTTAGTAAATCTTAAATTAGGAAAATCAAAAATATCATCACCAGAATTTATTAGACCGCGAGCTTTTTTATCATATAGATTTTTATATTTTCTATATATTTTAGTTGCATTTATGGCTAAGGGGCTATCAAAAAATATCGGCAGTTGAGGTATAATTTTATTTTCAACTGAATAATTAAGTTCATATAATACTTCTTGAGACCTTTCTAAAGCAAAGACCGGTAATATTAATGTACTTTTATTTTGAATTGTTCTGAATATACTATCTTTTAATAATTCTTTGCCAATCTCTTTTGGTTCATGCAGGCGTCCACCATAAGTTGATTCAATAAAAAGGATATCGGCTTCATCTATAAATTCAGGGTCTTTAATAATTGGAGCTGGTGGATTTCCTAAATCACCAGAAAAGACCAATTTTTTAAAAGTATCTAAATATTTAATCCAAACCTCAAAAATTCCGGAACCTAAAATATGTCCAGCATCTCTGATTCTAATTTTAATTTCCGGATTAATTTGCTTTTCCTGCTTATATTCTAAAGGATGGAAGGATTTAATAACTTTTTCAACATCTTTGTCTGTGTATTCTTTGTTTTGATTTTCTTTTTGATTTATTTTAACAAAATCTAAAAGAATAATTTGAGTTAAGTCCTTTGTGGCTTCAGTCGCATATATTTTTCCAGAAAAGCCCTGTTGAAATAATTTTAATAAACGCCCGCAGTGGTCAATGTGGGCGTGAGTTAATAAAACAAAATCAATTTTTTTGGCATTAAAATTAAAATTAGAAAAATTTTTATCTTTAGAATTTTGGAAGCCCTGAAATAATCCACAATCAACTAAAAATTTAGTGTTTTTAGTTTCTATAAATGTGCAGGCGCCAGTAACTTCTTGACAGGCGCCATGGAAAGAAATTTGCATTTTAGTTAAAAGTTTAAAAGTTAAAAGTTGAAAGTTGTGGGTTATTTTTTATTTCCAATATTTTTTGGCTTGGTAAAATTCAGTAAAATATTCTTTTGGTTTATCTTTAGCTTGAGGATTAATAGCCAGTTCTACTGCTTGCCAACAAGCCCGAGCTCCAGCAATAGAGCCCTGAGGGTGGCCATGTAGTCCTCCACCGAAATTAATAATTAAATCATTACCTAAAATTTTAATCATTTTAGCTATTAATCCTGGATGAAGACCGCCAGAAGCAATTGGTAAAGTTGGTTTTATTTTACCCCAATTTTCTCTTAAAACCCTATTAATACCGATATCTTCTTTTAAGCTTAGATTAATATCTATTACTTCTTCCTTGGTTCCGTCCATTTTACCAACTACAGTTCCAGTATGTAATTGGTCTATACCAGCTAAGCGTGCTAATTTAGCTAAAACCAACATACTCATTCCATGTTTAGGATCACGAGAAAACATTGAATGTCCGGCGCGATGGCCGTGAATTATCATTCCCAAGTCCAATTTTCTTAAAACTTGGACGTTGTCCAAGCCAACAGAAACTAAATCCACCATTACACATTTGCCTCCATGTTTTTTAACAAATTTGGCTCTACGTAACATAGTATCCATGGGAGAGGTGATATTGAAAACATGTATTTTTTTACATCCAGTTTCGTGTTCAGCTTTTCTTTTCATTTTCATTACTTCTTTAACTCGGTCGGCAAATTTATTAAAAGTCATGCTAGTTAAATTTTCATCATCTTTCACCACATCAATACCATTGGTCCAAATATCATAGGCTAATTTTGCATGTTGTTTTGCTGTCAAACCTACTTTGGGTTTAATAATTGAACCAATTAGAGGTCTATTTTTAATCCCAATAATTTTTCGCACTCCGCTGATTCCAAATTTGGGCCCTTGAAAAGAATTAATATATTTAGTTGATAAACTTAAATCTTCTAGTCTTAATTTATCAACCGTTCTCATGGAAAAGATATTGCCGGCCAAAGCTGATAATAATTGGGGAATATTTCCTAATTCAAAGTCGTCTAGGGGATAAGCAATTTTGACAATTTTGGTCTTTTTATTTATATAAAAAATTTGCGGAGCTAACTTATCAAAGGTCTTTTGATTTAAGGTTGTCAATTTTGTCCAACTACCAATAGATGATTCTTTGGCTACTTCAATGGCAGCGTTTTTTAAACCCAATTTAGATTCAATCCGATAAGTAGCAATGATATCATCTTTATTGGGTTTATATTTTAGATTGACGAATGATGTTTTCATAAAATTAGGTTTTAGGTATTAGCTTATTAGGTTGTAGGTTTAAAATTTAAAGTTAAAAATTATTTTTTAATACTCAATCTCTCAATTTCATATTTATCTACTTCATCTCCCCATTTATTAATGCATCTATAAAATTTTTCAAACCACTCTTCTTCGCTCATTTTTTTAATTTCATTTTTAGAATATTTACGAAAAAAATCACGCTTGCCCAAGCGATGAATAAGTTCATCCCAAAAAGTTTTATCATCATATTCTTCATGAAGTTGATCAACATCGGTTTTTTCTTCAAAAAATCTCGTTGGATAAAATTTGCCATTATTAACATCTTCATCATCAACATATTTTTCAAAACCAAATTTTTTGGCGTATGAAAAAATATAATTTAACATATCTTCATATTTTTTAATCCGATCATCTGTGCGATGAGCATTTGTCATCCATTCACCAAGATAGATAAGTTTTAATAAATTTTTAAATTGTTGTTTAGTAAATTCAATTTGCATATATTTTTTTAAAATTAAATCTTATTTTTAATATTTTTGCAAAAGTTGGGAAAAGTTTAGACATAAATTTATTTTTTATTTTATCCCCACACCTAATTATTTTTTAAATCCCTCACCTTTCCACTTTTTAAAAGTTAAAAGGTGAGTGGATAAATTAGGTTTAATTTTCTAATTTTAAAATATCCCTTATAAAACCCTACCCAAAAATAATTTTGAATTAGGCGTGGGGATGTATTTAATATATTGATTTAGCTATTTCTTTTATTATTCTAATAATTAGAAGATAAACTCTCTATACGAGCTTTTAATAAAAAAATGGTTTCTGATTTTAACTTAGCCCGAGCCCAGTCTTTTTGCGATTCGGTTAATGATTCTCCTAAACCGACCAATAAATTACGATCTTTTATTTTTTTTATTTGCTTAATGCATTTTTGCAAAGCCTCTTTAAACGAAACGCCTGATCGCTTTTCCACGATTTCTTTGTTAATCGACCAATTATTTTTTAAGAAATACCAGACATCATAAATATCCCGGCTGGTCTTGCCGACTCGTTCTAACATGGCCATTAATTTATGAGCAAACATATCTTCCTGAACCATAACCAACATAGAAATTCCCAATAATGTCTTTACTTCAAACTTTGAACCGAAATCTCGTTTATTAACCTCAATCTTGATATTTTGTGATTTAATGTCATGGGAGATAACATTTAATAAATTAAACTTTTTAATTTTGGAATCAATCACTTTACCATAACTCCCAGCTATCTTTTGAATTTTTTTAAATACCATCTCTTCCTCGCTATCATCCAACCCCTCGACTTCGCTCGGGACAAGCAAATCAAAATCCAAATCAAAAGAATCTCTATTCAAACCATAGAATAAATGAGCTGCCGTTCCGCCTTTAAAGCCTAAATAAGGCGCAATAGAAGTATCAAAATAGATATCTTTTAAAATCTGCAACAAGATATTTTTATGTTTAGCATAATCAACGGTCATAGGTTTAAATTTTTATAATTTTTATAATAATCATTAACTCTTTTCTGCATTTTTTTATTATTATAAATCGGCAAAATCTGAAAAACTTTGTCCCAATCCAAAACATTTAAATTATCAAAATGATAATCCTGACTAATATAGATTCTATCCAAAAAAGCTCTCTCTTTAGTGGCCACGGCTACACCGTTTTGATGTTCAATGCCGGTAATATTGCTCAAAACATAATCCTTCATGCGGATAAAAGATATTTTTTGCCCATCCACTTCAATTTCTCTGGTAAGATACGAAGCGACAAAAATAGTTTGATATTTTTGAAAATTTATTCCAACCCGCGTTAAAACTGTCTCAAAACTTATATAAGAAGGGGTATAAATTTTAGTAGCTAATTCAAAACGATCATAGTTTTTATCTTTAGCATAAAATCCTCGACGTAATCTGATCAATTTTCCGACCCTTGCATATCTTTTTAATCGATCAGTTACAATCAAATTATCGTTTTCATTCCATAACAAAGCAACATCTTTAATAGAAAAGATGGTTTTTGAGGATCTCAATAAAACCTCTAAATATTCGCCTTTTGTTGGTTTTTTATCCATATATTCACTGAATAGGGTTTTAAAATCCCTTTCCAGTTAAATTATAGCAAAATTAAATAAAAAATCAAGATTACTTTTTTGGGTTAATTTTATTATTTTTTATTAAATTTTGATTTGTGGATAACTTATTGTTTTTTTTATTAAAATATGCTACATTAATAGTACAAAAACCTGTATCTTGAACTGTCACCGGATGGTGGCGTGGCTAGGACATCTAGCATAGAGACATGGTTGGAAAAGTCCCTTTTAGGGTCTTTTTTTGTTATTTAAAATGCCACTCGTCCTCTATATGTTTTTTTATTTTTTAAAATATTTTTGCAAAAATAGGGAAAAGTTTAGACATAAATTTATTTTTGATACTTCGTTTAATTTTATCTATTTACCAACAAATGCCAACATCTTCTCCCAATAGCTCTTCTAAGTATTCTATAACTTCATATTCTCCACCAAGTTTATCTATTAAACCATTATCTAAAGCCATTTGACCAAGCATGGATGAGCCATCCGCTAATTTTTCTACCTCACTAATTTCCAGATCACGATTAATGGCTACTTCGGAAATAAACATTTCATGTAATAAATCAACATCTCTTTGCAATAACTGTTTTTCTTCCCAAGTTAATTGTTTATCCGGATCACCACTATCTTTAAATTTTCCAGCAGAAATCTGTTGATAAGTTATTCCTTCTGTATTATTTTGTTTAGAATAATCCAAATAAGACATAGTAACTCCAATACTTCCTACATTAGAAGTTGTATTAGCAAAAATAATATCAGCACCAGTGGCTGCCCAATATGCTGCTGATAATCCATATTCTCTGATTATAGCCACTGTTGGTTTTTTAGCGCGTTTTAAAGCATCAGCCACTTCTTTAGCTGCGGTTGGTTCTCCTCCCCAAGAATCTATTTCTAAAATTATAGCTTTCATATCAGGATCATTTTCTACTTTATTAATATTATAAACAATATCTTCCGAAGCTGTAGCCGTATAACAATTAGAATCTTCTTCTACTGATGTATCAACATATGTATATAAATCACCGTTTAACGTAAGTCCAGCTATATTATCTTCTATAGCGCAATAAGTATCTTCATCAAATTCCTCTTCATAATAATCATCTGAATAAAAATCGTACTCATCTCCAAGTTGATATGATATTTCATCTTTAACTATAATAAGTGCCGCTAAAATAATCATTATAATAGCTAATTTTTTTAAGATTTTTTTAAAACTAAATCTGATTTTTAATATTTTTCCAAAAGTAGGGAAAAGTTTAGACATAATTTTTTTTAATTATTTATGAGTTTATTTTATTTCAAAATTATTTCTAAAATCTAATACTGCCTTTAACGTTGTTAGTACATGCATATTAATTAAAGAAAACAACATTATATTTACAAGTTTTTTGTCTGGTTTTCCATTATTAAGTAATTGCTCTAATATTGTTAGGGCAAGTATGCTTTGATTGCCACCAGAATTATCATCCCATGTTTCATAATATTTTTGATATGTTTCATTAAGCTCTTTTTCTGCTTGTTTGGGAAAATCAATTTTATCTTCTCCGGTTTCTGCTAAATTTGCGTGACCAAATATATAAATTTTATGCAATTCATCAAGAATTTTTTTATCAGCAGTTAATGCCTTGGAAATTATCCAGAGATTCATTTTAACAATTTCTCTTGAAAAGTTTATTTGTTGCTTCTGGTTTATTTCCATATCTATTTTTTTAAGGTCTTTTGTAAAACTATTATAAAATTCTTTGGAAAACTTTTTACAAAATATCCAAAGCCTTTCTGCCATTTGTTGATGGTTTACTTTTTTCATTTGCAAGGACCTCCAAACTCAGCCCATTTTTTATATACTAAAGCTATAATACTATATCCTATGAGACCAATATAACACCATGGGCTTTCTGCTTCCCAAAATGTTATAAAAAAAATTGTAATTATAAAAAGCAAAATTGCTTTAATATATCTTTTTTTTATTATGTATTTTTTTGATACAGACAAAGTTGAATAAGTATTTTTTTCTTCTTTATTTTCCATTATTTTTTATATTTAATAATTTTTTTAATAATATTGATAATATCTTGTTTTTCTAAAATCCCATTTTTGTAATCTAAAAGCCATTTGTTTAAATATCTTTGCCAATTATCACTAACTTTTTTTATCCAATTCTTTTCATTCTGATCTGTTTTATTTGGATTAAATCTTGTCATAAGTTTTTAAAATATTTTATTATTGATTCACAAATTTCAGCGAGAGTTTTTGCTAAATGATCGCTAATTTTAATCTTTTCGTTTAATTCTTTATGTAGATGAATATAATTTCTTAAATCCCGAATAAAATTAATTTTATAATATTGATCTTTCAAAATAATTTTTTTAGATAATGCTTTATCTATTGCTTTTTCAAATTTTTTAGCACCAGTCATTTCAATTAACATCGCTTCAATAATAGCTCCATATAGTACAATGCACGGCTTCCAAAGTTTTATTTTTAAACATTTTTTTACTGTGCCATAATCTCTTTGCAACAATTTTTTTACTTCTTTATTTTCAATAAAGTCGAAAGTTCTGCTTCCAACTTTTTTACGTAAATCTAAATTTTTATCTTGAAATAATTTTTTTTGAATTCTTTTTTGACATTCAATAAAATTAATAGATGATGTTTTGGCACTCGGATATTTTTTTAAATATTCATTCATAGTTATTCCATGAATTTTTTCTAAATGTCCACCACCCAATTTTTTAAAATATTTGCCACATTCTAAACATTTTACTTTTTGATTTTTTTTTAACATAACTTTATTTTGTTAATTGTTTAAAAAAATTAAATTTATTTCCCTTTTTAAAAAGTCTATCAAAATTCCTTATTAAAATATTTTTTAATAACCTCACCTATTTTATATATACTATTAGGGATTATAATTCCATGTTCTAACTCTTTAGCACCATTAATCCAAATTGTTGCTTTGGGATTATTCATGTATTTATAAAATGCCCCCTTAGCGACTAAGAAGCTCAATATCCCTCCTCTAATTTTTTCCAATTTAAGTAGTCTTATTTTTTCCCTTTTAATAAAATTTGCGTTATTCTCCTTAAACGTAATTTGTTCTCCTCTTAGCTCTTCTATTGCCAACTCATTTAATATAGTTCCAGCTCTCATTAAATTAGTTTCTTCTGCATCAGTCGAAAATTCAGTTTTATAAATACTTAATAATGTCATAAAAACATTTTTCAGAATCAAATCTAATCCCTTGATAATTAAATCTGACCCCTCGCCTTGCTTTCTACTTTTTCTGTATCTTAATCCGATAATAGTATCTAACAGCTTACCCAATCCGAATAGTTTTGGTTTCCGCAAAGCCCCCTTTATTTCTTGAGCAATGCTTATGCCAATTTTTTCTTGTAGATAGCGATAGAAACATCCGTTATCCGTCAATGTGGTCGCTTCTTGTTTTAGATCTGAATCGTTTTTTAATTTATTTTCTATGCAGTATAAAACATATGGTGGTATTGAAACAATGAATTGATTAATGGGCGATAGTTTATGGTATGGAATACCTGCAACCCTGGAACAATATAAAATTTGTGAAAATATACCTTCCTTATCCTTTTGTGGTATTCCCAATATATCTATAACCCGGTTAAAACCTTCCTCATACTCTAATTCAGCAGATAGAGTAGAATTATAAGCATTTGCCAGATCGTATATAGAATCGTAACAAAAATTTTTTAATTCTTCTGATATTTTCATAGAATTATTTTTTATATTTAATAATTTTATTTAATTTACTTTTTCTCAATCAACCAAGAATAATATTTTTGTACAGCCCCTTTAACTTCATTAGGCTTTAATATTCCAAATTCACAAATAATACCAGTAATAAATTCAGCCGGGACCAGATCAAAAGCAAAATTAATAATATCAAAATGTTTAATATCTCGTTTTTGCCAAATTTCAGAATCCTCTCTTATTTCAATATTAACAATATTGTCAGCATCAACTTTAAATAAATTACCAGCAATATATAGAGGCACTTTATTGTATTTACAAGCTAAGCCGATTCCATAAGATCCAATTTTATTGATTACAGAACCATCCCAAGAAATAGAGTCACAACCAATAATTACTTTATCCATCATTAGATTTTTTCCTGAATGTTTAGAAATAAAGAAATCAGCTGCGGAATCAACCAACATAGTGGTATCTATTCCGGCTTGAGTTAATTTTTGAGCAGTAATTCGTCCTTGAAATAAAGGTCTAGTTTCTGTATTAAAAACTTTTATTTTTTTATTTTTAGAAGCAATTAAAATATTTTCTACTGAAGAAGAATGGCAATGAGTTAAAATTTTATCTTGGGCTTTGATAATTTCAACCCCATATTTAAAGAGTTTTGCTTGATTATTTTTTAAGGTTTGAATAAATTGAGTAGTATATTTATAGATTAATTTTAAGGCCTGTTCAGTATTTTGCGGATTTGCTTTTTCTAAATTATAAAACACATATTTAACAGCATTTTGAGCCATTGGTTCAGTGGCTCTAATTAAACTAGCTCTTTGAGCAATACTTTTGGTTTTTTTAAGAAATTGATTTAAAAGCAACTTTTCATTTTGTTTAGCTGTTAATTTTAAAATTTCTAAAGTAGCTAAGCAAACATTTGTAGCTCCTTGGATCTTAATGTTTTTAATGTCGAGGATCAATTGTTTTATTTTATTCATATAGTTTTGCTAATATACGAATGATACTAATTATACTAATTTTAAAGTTGTTATTATATTGATTATTCATTTCAGACATAATTAGTACTATTGGTATAATCCTATTCGTATTATTAGTATCATTAGTATATTGGTATGTTTATCTCTCTTTATGCAACGGCTCATAATCTTCATCATCATTTTCATTTTTGTCTACAGAATTATTTTCTTCTCCCTTAAAAGCGTCTTCTAGGGTCATTTTTTTAGTTTCTCTTTCTGATTCTTTATCTTTTTTAATCTTAGTAAAACAGTCATTACAATAAACTGGCCGAATACCATCGGGTTCAAAAGGAACTGATATTTCCTTACCACATTCATCACATTTTGTTTTTGTTAAGCCATCATCTGATTTAAAGTTTTTTGTGGGTTTTTCTGTTTTTTGGGGTCGGGAATCGTTTCTTTTTTCAGAACCCTTTTCTTGAATAATAATATCATCTTCTAAATTTCCGCTCCATTTTAATATTTTTTGTTCCACAATTTTTCTTTGAGTTGTATATCTTTCTCTAGAAACTCGGATTACTTTTTCCATGATTTCTGCTCCATCTTCTGGCATGGGTACAGGGGGCAAAGTTAAGGACTGAAAAGGATTAGAAGAAATGCCATCAATCATTAATTTAATATATATTTTATATTTAGCTAAATTGACCAAATCTTCCTGGGTGATATAGGGCAAAAATTCTTTTTCTAAAAACTCAGCGTCTCCAGCTCCAACTCTAAAAACTATTATGGTACCCACATTTCCAAAAATAGCCGCAGCCACGCTTTCTTCTAATTGTTCTATGTATTGATGAGCTACCACTAAATTTAATCTATATTTGCGGGCTTCAGATAAAATATTAGCAAATGATTCTGTGGCAAAATTTTGAAATTCATCTACATATAAACAAAAGTCCTTTCTTTCTTCTTCGGGAATATCTACTCTGCTCATAATAGCTAATTGGATTTTGGTAATAATCATTGCTCCCAATAAAGCAGAATTATCTTCACCAATTCTGCCCTTAGAAAGATTCATTAATAATATTTTTTGATTATCAATAATATCTCTAATATTAATAGTTGATTTGACTTGGCCAACTATATTTCTAGTTAAAGGTGTAGATAAAAACCTGCCGACCTTATTTTGAATTGGGGCAATAACTTCCGCTTGAAATTTTTGCGGATATTTTTCATATTCATCTATCCAAAACGACTTAACTACTGGGTCGCTGATTTGCCGAACAACTTTATTTCTATATTCTTTATTAACTAACATGCGCATAATACCCAATAAAGTTGAGTCAGGATATTCCAATAAAGCCATGATAGCATTATTTAAGACATATTCTAATCTAGGCCCCCAAGAGTCAGCCCAGATTTTTTTAAATATACCCAAGAGACCAGAAGAAATTAAATGTCTTTTGGTGACATCAACATTTTCTAAAACATTAAAAGCAATCGGGTGTTCATAATCAGAAGGATTAAAATAAACCACATCATTAATTCTATTGGCGGGTATAAAATTGAGAATTTTTTCTACTAAATCACCATGGGGATCAGCTAAGGCCACTCCGTGTCCATTTTGAATATCTTGAATAACCATGTTTTCTATTAAACATGATTTGCCCATGCCGGTTTTTCCAATAATATAAACATGGCGCCTTCGGTCATCTTGTTTGATGCCGAATTTTTTATATTCTCCTCGATAATCAGTTTTGGCTAATAAAGTAATGTCATTCATATTAATAAGGTTTATGTATTTAAATTAAGTTTTTAGATATTAATTTAGTTAAGATGGCTAAGAATAACGTTTGTAATTAGTATATTGGCATCATTAAATTAGTATCATTAGTATATTTATTCTACAAAAGGTAAATTAGGCGGTGGTTTTAAATTTCCTTTTTTATCTTTCTGTTTTGAGATGGGTAAATTAGGCGGTGGTTTTTTATCTGTTTCTAACTCTTCTTTTTCAAATTCTTTTTCAAATTCTTTTTTTTGGTTTTTGTCTTTGGCAAATTTAGATTCAAATTGTTTATTATCTATATTTAAATCAATAATTTCTTTTTCGGTTAATTTTTTTGCTATTTCTTGGTCCTGAATAAATTCAGATTTTAAATCTATTTCCAAAGGAAGACCAGTAGGAGGTTCAACTGTTTTGGTTTCCGCTTTTTTGATTAATGGGGCCCGAACATATATTTGTGGGAAATGATAGATGCTGGCCATTTCCTCAGAGCAAAGAGTGATAAATTTTTTTTCAAAAAAATTACGCTCTGTGTATCTTCTCAAAAATCTTTTTACTAAATATCTCCGTCTTGTTTTTATAAAAAAATAATTGGCCCTGGTCTTTTCTGCTTTGAGGGCATTTAAATCATTAAATTGTTTAAAAGAGCCCAGTAGGCCATAGATTCCTTTTGATACATCAAATTTTTCCGAAGGGCAGATATAGCATGATTTTATTCTGACTTCGAAATTTAATTTTCCGATTTTATTTTCAATAGCTCCGACAGTAGTTCTTTCACCGGGAGTAAGCATTTTCATCATTGGACCCATTTCTGGGTTTTCTTCTATATCACCCCAGAGCTGATAAACTCCCTCACTAACGCTGTTTATTCCTTTTAGAAAACCATTAATCATTTTATCAGAAAGGCCATCTTTAGAATTGGGGGTTTGACCCATCATTTCCGCTATTCTTTTTTTGCCATATTTTTCTATATCATCATTGTCTATGGGTTGGGCCATAATCATAATGCCAATAAATTCTCCGGGGCCGGCTTTACACATTATTTCCAATAAAGAGGCCAAAGGATCAACATAGATTTGACTTAAGGCGTGTTCAAAATTTGGATAAGTTTTTAAGGGCAAATAATGTGGTTTGGTAAAATAGTATTCCATACCCCAACCACTATATTTAGAATTTTTGCTATTAGCATCCAGGGGGATTAAACTCATATAATCCTCAACTTCAGTAATATCTGCATCTGGATAATGAGCATAAACGGCAGATTTTACCACTTCTTTAAATCGAAAAGGAGTGCGAATTAAAAATTGGATATAGCCCTCAATACTGACTATTTCAAAACTAAACCACAATTGTAGGTGGCCCTTAATGTATTTATCCCACATTGTTCTTCCGTGTTTTATACCATGCAAAGTATTAAAAAGTTCTTCTACGGCTTTGATGGTTTGCTCATTATCTTTAGGAACATCTATAGCTAAAAGAGTAAATTTAGCTTTTTTGACATATTGTCTTCTTTGATAATATAAATAAACAAAATAAAAACCCCATATCAAGGATATGAGTAAAACAACCCAACCGCCATTCATAAAAAGGTTAGCTATATTAACAAAAGGATTTGGTCCTAGGCCATTTGTTATGCTACTAAGGTCTATTATTATTTCCATTTTTTGTTTTTATCCCTACACCTAATTTAATAAGCACAGGATTTTTTATTATTTATCCTCATAATTAAAATAGGAAATGAATTTTTTTGATTAAATTGGATATGGGGATATATTTGTGTAAAGCAAAATAACACTATTTTTGTTTGAGAAAAAATTAATAGCGTTAGAAAACACTATTAATTATATCACACTATTATTCAATTTTAAATTTTAAATTATCCCGCCTGCCATCGCCTAACGGCGAAGCCAATGGCGGGCAGGCAATTTTTAAATATTGAATACTTTTTATAATAATCGTGTATTTACTTTACCAAATAATATTTTCCTGATTTATCTTTTTGAATATTTTTATTATTGACAATAGCTAAATTAATAGTGGTATCTTTAACAATTTTTCTTTTAGAAACTTCCGTAATTAATTCTTTTTTAGATATAGGTCCTTTTTGTTTGAGAACCCTTTCCACTACATCAGAGACCTTGCCAGACTCATAGCCCCAATTTTTTAAAGCATAGATTCCTCGGCCAACTAAAATATAATCATCATCTAAAATTAATTCATTATGAATAGTAGCTGGATGAGCAACTTTTTTATCAAAATTCATTTTATTAATTTCTTCGGCAATTTTTTTAAAATGTAAGGGTTTTTCCAAATTTTTCATAATTAATTTAATCTTATGGCTCATTCTTTTAGGGGTAATGCTTTTCCAATTTACCAACCCTAATTCACCTAAAGGATTTTTTTTAATTTTTTTACTCATTATTAAATAGTTTAAAAGAATGTCTTCATTGATTTTGTCATTAACAAAATTGATTTCCGGTTCTTTTTCATAGGCCTGCCATAATTTATTTTCTAGTACTGGTTCTTTGGTTTTTTCAAAGATTTGGACAATTTTATTAATGGCATCATAAAATTTATCCCAATTATGATCTTTTTTACGATAAGCGGTTGTAAATTCTTCATTACCCTTTTTTATATCATAATAGCTATCCAATAATTTAGTAATTAAAAATTTGGTGATATAATAATTTTTTAAATCTTCTGTTTCCGGATTTAATATTTTATTGATGACTGTTTTTTCACCTAAAATGCCCAAGTATTCATCTAATAAATCATTAGCCGTAGTTTTTAATTCTTCTATTTGGTCTAATTTTTCAGAAATTGATTTGGCTTTTTTAATAGCGATATTTTCTATTTGTCTGACTCTTTCTCTGGTAATGCCATATTTTTGGCCGATTTTTTCTAAAGTAGCTTTTTTATCACCATCCAAAGAATAGCGCTTGGTTAGCACTTCTTTTTCTCTTTCATTGAGATTTTTTAATATTTCTGATATTACTTTTTTAGGATCAAAACCATTTTTTGCTTTTTCAGTAGCAATGACTTTGTCTAAAATAGAATCTTCAGAGTTTTGATTATTTGATTTTTTAGCCATAAAATTGTATAAAATTGTTTAATTTAAATAATTTACTAAATGTTATCATATATGCTGATTTTTGTCAAGCCGACTCCCGGGGTTGACGACCCCCGGGGTCGTTTTTAAACAAAAAAAGGAGACCTTACTAGTCCCCTTTCATAAAGATTACTTTTCCCCTTTTATAAATAAGCACCCTTTTTATGTACTTATTTATTTTTCCGTCTTTCATGAATAATTCAAATTCTAGACGAAAAAGATTTTCAGTTTGATTTTCAGTAAATAATTTTTCAGCAGGAATTTTGGTAATGATTTTTTTATTTTTAAGATCAATTTCAGAAGCATATCTTTCTAAATTAATATTGAGATAAGTAGAATCTATATTGGCTAGATTGAGATTAGGAATTTCTAGTTCAAAAATAAAAATATTTTCTTTTTTTTCAATGGTTAGGATTGATTCCTGGTTCATGCATGAGAAGCAGGAAAGGAAAAATATAATGATTAATCCTATTATTTTTTTCATCAGACCTCCTCTGATTTTTTCTTCTTTAGAATTTTTTTATCTTAATATATTTATAGAAAAAAGTAAAGAATATTATTTTGCTATCTAATTTTTTGTAAAAAAAAATGACCCAGAGAATTTTTCAATGGGTCATAACTCTATGGTGGGAGTTATTCTGGTTTATTTGGTTATTTTATTTATTCCGGTGTGCGTATCTGACCTAAGATTTCATAGGCCATTTCATGGGGCAGGTGTTGCAGGGCCTTTAAAAGAACAGCTTGCCCTAAACTATCTGGACATTGGACAAAATCAAAGATGTCAATCATTTGGTCAGCTATCTGTGGTTCCCAATTAATAGGTACACAATGTTGAAAAATCCTTTTTCCACCAATTCGGCGAAGATTTGCATACCCATCGCCAACCTTTATTACTTTTCTAGTAATAGCTTGTTGGATATTATCCAAAGAAGATCTTTGGGCTCGAGTAACTTTTTGAATTTTTTCCTCGGTAATATAAGCATCTTCTTGGTCACACTGCACCATCCAGCGGTGGTTTTTGGGATTTTTACGGAGAATAATGACCACATCCCCAACTTTTTCATCGTTTCCATGTTCAAATATCATGGGTTGGCGGAATTTTGCATCACCAATTTGAGCTTCTACCATTGTGGAGTGGAATGTTTTTCCATTCATTCTCTGCAGAATAAAATTTTCCACAACAATCTCGCCCTTCTTTTTTTCAATTGGATTGATTAATTCTAATAACCAATCACATCCATCAATTTTTATTATCTGTTTGTCGTTCATCAAACACCTCCTATGTTTTTATTTGCTCTAAAAAAGAGCAGAAGATTGAGATACGACAACCAAACAAACCATCCAAACCTTAAAACATTATTTAATAATTGTCAATAAAAAAATCAACCCCAAGGAGTTGAATTTTCAATTACCTACCTTAATTTTTATAAAATCATGGCGGGTTACCAATTTTCAATTTTCAAGTTATTTATACTTTCTCTTATACCAAAATAATAATAAAGGTGAGGCCACAAATATTGATGAATAAGTGCCGATTATTACCCCAAGAATTAAAGCTAAGACAAAAAATTTAATGGTTTCCCCACCAAAAATAAAAATGGAAATTAAAACTATAAAAGTAGTTAAAGAAGTATTAATTGAACGAATTAGAGTTTCTTTAATGCTGATATTGATTAATTCTTTAAAAGTGAGGTGTTGTTTTTTATGCAGGTTTTCTCTAACCCGATCAAAAGTGACAATAGTATCATTTACAGAATAACCCAAGATGATTAAAAGTGCAGTTATAAAAAAGGAATCAATTTCTACACTCATTAAATATCCTAAAACGCAAAAAACTCCAGTAATAATAATTACATCATGAGCCAGGGCAGCAATTGCGGAAAGTCCATATTTCCAGGACTCTACTGGCTTGGCAACTTTTCTAAAAACATAAGCAATATATAAAACAATAGCAATTAAAACTATAAACATAGCCCAAATGGACTTTTGTTTTAATTCTTGACCAATGACTGGACCAATAGAATCAAATCTTTTTTCTATTACCACAGAATCGGCTTCAGTTTGAATTTTTATAGCATCAGCGTTAATTATTTCTTCGCCAATAGCTTCTATTTTTATATTTTCATTATCATTTTCTTGAAGGGCAAAAGTATTTTGAAGTTTAAGTATTATATTTTGATGCGTTGTTTCGTCAATGGTTTGCATCCGCATTAAATATCCATTCTCTTCAATGGGTTGGATTTTTAAATTTTCTAATTCAAATTCTGTTAACGCTTCTTGAACTTCATTAATGTTCGGTCGAGAGATTCCTTGAAATTCTATATCTAACATTGAACCGCCAGTAAAATCTATTCCTAAATTTAATCCAAAAACCATAAAACAAACAATGCTTAGCAAAATTAAGATTGCAGAGATAATTTGAAACGGTTTTGTATTGTCGATAATGCTCATAGAATCAATTTTAAATTTACAATTTATAATTTTCATTTAGTAATCAATTTCTCAATAATCAATAATTAATTGTTTTTTTATTTTCTTAGTGTCTTAATTTTCGTTAATTGTAAATTGTTTTATTGATAATTAAATGTAAATTGGTAATTTGTTATTGTTAATTGAAAATTATTTCTTTATTCCGAAAAGCCAAGGGTGTTTTTCTATTTTTTCTTTAGCTGATAATCTTAAAAAGTTTTTGGTAATCACTAAGGCGCTAAACATAGAGACAAGAATGCCTATTCCCAAAGTTAAAGCAAAGCCCTTGACCATACTGGCCCCGAAAGAATAAAGTATAAAACAAGTTATTAAAGAAGAAAAATTAGAATCTCTTATTGATGGCCAGGCCCGATTAAATCCTTCCTCAATGGCTGGTAATAAGACCTGTCTGGCTCTTAATTCTTCTTTGGTTCTTTCAAAAATTAAAACATTAGCATCTACAGCCATACCAATAGAAAGAATAAATCCAGCAATTCCTGACAAGGTTAAAGTAACCGGTATTAATTCAAATATAGATAAAGAAATTAAAGCATAAATACCCAAGGCCAGCACAGCAAAAATTCCTAGTAAACGATAATAAATAATCATAAAAAGAGCTAAAAGAATCAATCCTATTAAACCAGCAAATAAAGATTTTTCCAAAGATATTTTACCTAAGCTGGCCCCAACAGTTTGTTGGCTGATTAAATTGATTGGTACTGGCAAGGCACCAGCATTTAATCTTTGGGACAATTCTTTGGCTTCTATTGAATTGAAACTGCCAGTAATGACAGCATTGCCACCCGTAATTTTTTCATTAACCGTAGGAATAGTAATTGGTTCACCGTCTAAAAATATTCCCAATGGTTTGCCGATATTTCTTTCCGTTATTTCAGCAAATAAGTCATTCCCCTCATCATTAAATTCTAAACCAACCTGTATCTCGCCGGTAGTGTCTCTATATAAAACATTAGATGATTTCAATTGCTGACCAGATAATTGAGTATTTTTCCATTCACTTTGGATGTCTAATGGTTGAATCATTAGTAATATATGTTGAGATTTAACTTCCCTTATCCCTCCTTCATTTATTCTTTCTTCTAATTTTTTAATAATATGATAACCGAATTGCGTTTCTACAATTTCATCATTCAATTGTCCAGGGCTTAATTTATTAAAAAGCACTTCTGCATATTCTTCAGCTAACATCTCTTGGCTGGTAAAATCAATTATACCTGCACTGTCTTTAGACCCAGGGTCTTCACTAAACTCTTGAGCCAATTGAGCAAAATCTTCTCCGGTTTTTAATTTTTGTAGAATTTCTTCGGCTTTAGTTTTTTGCTCTTCATTATATTTATTAATTTCAATGATTTCTTCTTCTGAGGGTTCTTTTTCCGATAGTTCTTTAAATTCCAATAAGGGGGTTGCACCTATGCGAGAAATTGCTTCCTGAATATCAAAAACGCCAGCTAATTCAATAATAATTCTATTTTGACCGCTTAGTTGTACCAAGGGCTCGGCTACGCCAAAAGCGTTTATTCTTCTTTCAATAACATCTCTGACTCCTTGTAAAGAAGATTTCTCATCTGCAACTTCTATGGCCGAAAAATCCGCTTGATAAACCAAATGAGCTCCGCCTTGTAAATCAAGACCTAAATTTGGTTTAAATTTATTCCAAAAAGAACCACCTGGAAAATTGTCTGGTAGTTTGGGATAGACAATTAAGCCCGCTAAGATAGCGAGAATAATAATACATAAAAATGTTAGGCGGATTTTGTTGGTTTTGGACATGTTTTTGGTTAGTAGTAAGCAGTAGATGGTTTATAGAAAATTAAATTACAATAATAAAATAATAAAGGATTAAATAAAAAAAATCAAGTATTTAAAAAAAAAATCGTCATAAAGACGATTTTAAAAAATAAAATAAAGAATTAATTTTGGTAAATGGTTTCTAAATTTTCTTTATTATTGGTTTGGTGATAAATCCTCTCTATCTTATTAGCTAATTTAGGCCAGGAAAAATTATCCTGAATATATTTTTGAGCACGTTCAGTCATGGTTTGGGCCTGGGGGTAATTTTCTATGATTCTAAGTATTTGTTTTTTTAAATCCTCAACATTTTTGTTTTCAAAACCTAAGACCAATTTTTTTTCTATAAAAGGTAAATTAGATTCAATATTACTAACAATAGCCGGAAGCTTATGGCCTAAGGCCTCTAAAAGAGTTATGGAAAGACCCTCGTCTTCAGAAGGCAAAATAAATGCTTTAGCATTGGTGAATAATTTATCTAAATTTTTTCCACTTTGTACGCCGGTAAAGATAATTTGATCATTATTAGTAACTAGATTTTTTAGCTCTTGTTTATATTTAGGATTATAGAAATCATCGCCCACAATAACTAATTTATAATCTGATAAATTTAGATTTTGCCAGGCCCGAATAGCATAATGAATGCCTTTATGGCGAATTAGGCGGGAAACAATTAAAAAATATTTATGAGGCGTAATTTGATATTTTTTTAAAATATCTTGTTCTTGATTTTTAGCAATTTTAAATCCATTAGGAATATAAATTGTTTTTTGTTTGTATTTTTCTAAACAGTATTTTTGAATATGCGGAGAGACAGTAATAGTTAAATGGGGAAATTTACAAATAGCCCTTTCTCCTAATTTTAAAATTATTCTCGCTAAGGCATTCCATTTTTGATGAAAACGATCAATGCAATGAAAAGTGCCAATAATTTTAGCACGGGAAAATAAGCGTGGAATAAAACTTAAAATAGCTGGTCCAACAGAATGGTAATGAATAATATCATAATTTTGAAATAAAGCATGAATACTTGCTAAAAAAGTATGAGAAATTGCATCTAAGTGTTTAGTTTTAATACTTGGCAAAGAAATTAATTTAACGCCTTGATATTCTTTTAATTTTTTTGGAGTATAATATGGTCGAGTGTATACAAAAACTTGATGGTTTTTTTGAACCATTTCCAAAGCTAAATTTTCCACGTGGGCTTCTACGCCTCCCTGGGTTTTGGGAATTCCTTTTTGTCCGATATAGGCTATACGCATATACTAATTATTATAATGCCAATATACGAATGTATACTAATTATACTAATATAATACGAATAATTAATACCATTTTATATTTATTAAATTAAGTTTTTATAAATAGTAATTAGTTTTTGGTAATAAATTTCTGGGGAAAAGTTTTCTTGAGCGCTCTGTAAAGCGTTATTTTCCATTCTAGAAATTAACTCCTTATCATAGGCTAAATTAGAAATTTTGTCAACTAATTCTTGCTCATTTTTATATAAATAACCATTATAATTATTTTGGATTAATTCTGAATTACCGCCAATGTCATTAGTCAAAACAATTTTTCCCAAAGCTAGGGCCTGCAAAATACTAATACTGCAGTTTTCATACCAAATACTGGGCACAATAACGAATTTGGCTTTTTGAATCAAATTAAACATTTTATTTTTTTCTTTAGGCCCGAAATATCCTAAAAATTTTACTTTGTTTGTAACTTGCAGCTTGTCACTTGTAACTTGTAAATTTTTTTTCTCCGGACCGTCGCCAACAATATAAAAAGACAAATTTTGATTTAATTTAGGTATTAATTTAATTATTTTATCTATTCCCTTGCTTTGATGTAAGCGTCCAGAGTAAATAAAATAATTTTCTTTAGTTGGATTGTTTTGTTTTGTTTTTGGAATTTGAACAAAATTATGAATGACTTCTATGTTTTGATTAGGAAAATTAAATTGCAAAAATTTATTTTTAAGAAAATAACTTGGGGCAATAAATTTATCTATTAATTTGTGATAAGGAAAAAAAGTTTTTTGCCAATAGGCCTCCAAAGAAGTCAAGAAGCTTTTTAAACCCGAATTTTGAATACATTTGTTTTTCCAGCACTGCCAGTAAGCGCCTCCTTGGCATTTTTCACAAATTTTACCTTGATTAAATAAATTATAATTTGGACAAATTAATTTATAATCATGTAAGGTCATTATTGTAGGAATTTTATATTTTTTTAAAACTTTTAAAATTGCTGGAGTTAGATGATGATAAATATTATGCAGATGGGCCAAGTCAATGTTTTTTTCATTTCTTAAAAGTTGTTTTAATTTATGAACAGCTTCATAATTATAAAAAAATTTAATGATTTTCTGCAGACCAAATTTTCCTTGTTGAGAATAGTCATTATATTTTGGCCAGTAAGTGCTGTATTTACGGCTATATTGATTATCAATATTTTTTTTATGTTTAGTGCTAAAAACAATAACCTCTTGTTTATTTTTTTCTAATAAGTTTATCAAATCCAAAAAATGCTGATCAGCTCCGCCTTGAGGATAAAAAAATTTATTGATTTGTAATATTTTCAGATTAGTGATTTATTTGATTATTAAACAATAATAAGCATAAATAGTAAAAAAGTAAAGGACAGGGCTTTACTTTTAAGCATTTATTGATTAAATTTTAGATATGGGAAAAAGTATACCCTTAATAGGGAAAAAACAAATTTTTATAGCCGGAGAATTAATCTTTTTTATTAGTACCTTGATTTTTGTAATTAAAGTAAATTTAGAATTAATTCCAGCTTTAGGGGTTTTAATTTTTGCTCTTTTGTTGCCCCTATTATTTATTTATCCCTTTTATTCTTTATTGGCTTTGTTAATAATTCGCAATTTAACTGATTTATATACTGAAAATATTTTTTTAAATTTTGGTTCTGTCTATATTAATTTTTCTTCACTTTTAGCGGGTCTAATTATTCTTTGGGGTTTATATGTAATTTATAAAGAAAAAATCAATTTAAAAAAAATACCCTTAACCCTGGCCTGGGGTTTGTTTATTTTAGCAAGTATTTTAAGTTTAATTTATTCCGTGGACAAATTGGAGTCCTTAAAAATAATTATTCGTTTAATTAATTTTTGGTTTTTATTTATTGTGGCTTATCATTATTTTTCTAAATATCCAAAAAATAAAAAATTATATTTAAAAACAATTTTAATTGCCTATTTAGTCCCAGTTTTATATGGCTTATGGCAGGCCCTAACCCAGTCCAATTTTATTGGTTTTGAGGATTATAATCGTTTAAATAGCACCTATTTTCACCCCAATGCCTTTGCTTTTAATTTATTTTTCCTATTTATAATTTTGTTTATTTTAATTTTTAAATCAAAAAAATTTGTATTTAAAAAATATTTAAAAATTTATTTGCTGATTGCCTTTGTTTTAATTTTATTAACTTTAACCCGCAGTGTTTGGATTGGCTTAGCTGTTTTTGTTTTATCTTTATTATTTATTTATGGCCGTAAGTATTTATTAAAAATTGCCATAGTTTTTTTAATTTTGATTTTTGCGTTTTTAATTTTAAATAATTATACCAGTTTAAAATATTATGATTGGGATAATATTTCCATTATCAGAAGAATGCATACCTCAACCTATCTTTTATCTTCTTGGGAATGGCGAGTTAAAATGTGGCAGGAAATGGTTGAATATATTCCCCAGTCCCCTATTATTGGTTATGGCATTAATACTTATCGTTATTTGCGGGAAAAACAAGTTTATAATCCCATAGAAAGCACTTATGCCCATAATGATTATTTAAAGATTTTAATTGAATTAGGAGTTATTGGCTTAATTTTATATTTGAATTTAATTTTTCAGACCTTAAAAAAACTTTGGCAAAAATATAAAAATAATCAGCAAGCTAAATATCTAATTTCTTTTTTAGGAATTTTAATTTTGTTTTTAATTGGCGGAGTAGATAATATCTTGCGCTCAACGGCCTTACAATGGATGCTTTGGACCTATTTGGCCTATTTGTTAGTTTAAGTTAATTGATTGAGCGTTTGTTTTTTAAAAAGTTTTTTACAACACCTCCCCTCAATCCCCTCCTCAGCTGAGGAGGGGAAGTTAAGGGGTGGTGCTGAAAAGCATAGTAAAAGATAAATAAATATTTAAAAAAGAAAAAAGAGCTCGTTGTATTACGAGCCCTTGTTGTATTGTTGTCAAATTTTTAGCCACTCTGGTTCCCTAGAGAAACTGCAATTCTATTGTCATTTTGAAAATAATAACAATATTGATCTCCATTAATGTAAAGGAATTTGGAACCTCCGCCAGATTCGGTCAGCTCCCAAAGTTCTTCCTTTTTTCCACTTTTTTTACCTACAAAAATACAAAACTTTGTATATTCATAGTTGGGAATATGGAAAGTCAACAAATTACCATTGAGAGTGCCTTCTATTTTTTCATAATGATTTTCAAGAAGATAGATGTAGAATTCGCCCTTTTTCTTTGCTTCATTCAAGGTAAAGGTTTCACCGGTTTTTGTGTTTAGAAAACAATCTCCATCAGCAAGTTCAAAATTAACAGTAGTTTGATTCCGACCGATTAGTATCTCTACCTTGTCTTCAATGGGGACCTGGGATAATATTTCAATCTTGGTTCGAAAGTTAAGTATTTGGATTTCGAGTTCTGCTTTTTCATTTTCAAGTTTTGTAATTGTTTTATCTCGAGCACCAATACCGCCCCAGAGACCGATAATTTCTTTGTCTTTATCTGCGATTTGATTTTGAAGATCCACAATTTGATTTTGAAGAACTACAATAACAGCGTCACGTTCAGCGCAGGGATTTTCAGGAAGATTGTTGATTTGTGTCTTGAGACATACCAGGGAATCAGCTTTGACTTGGAGGGCTTCTTTTTCGCCCTTCAAATCACCTATTTCAGAAGTTAACGAATTAATTTCAGCTTCCTTTGTAGAAAGCTGTGTCTTGATCCTTTTAGGGACCCGAAAGCCAAACGCATAAACAGTAAGAATAATAAGGATAATAACAAGTAGAATAGGAAAAATTCTGCTTTTTTTTGTTTTAGTAGCCATTTTAGCTACCTCCTTATGGTTTTATTTTTTTGAGTAAATTTCCATAATGACGGAATACCCACTTTGAATATTCCACTTATCTTCTTCATCAACGAAAAAGAATTTAATCTTTCCATTGATGAAAGAAAGAAAATCATCAAACTTTAATCCAAGTCCAAAAGCAATGCGACGCCAGTAGTAATTCCCTTGTTTGTAATGAACATTTTCAAGACAAATTAAAGGAGACAATTCAATATCAAGTCCGACGTCAGCTTGGAAAAAAAGAACGTTTTCACTATCTTTAGTCCGACTAATTTCGGCAAAAGCCCAAGTGTAGACGGGACCAAAATAGTATTCTGGGTTGAAAAAGATCTTTGCTTTTTGAGACAAAATTTCAATCCCAACGTTCCAATTGTTTGGAGAATTCCAAGCCCAATATTCAGCTCCAAGGTCAATTCCAGCATCAAATTCATTTTTACCATCAGTAACCTTGTCTTGGATTAAACCTTTGGCGCTGAGATAGTGTTTCTTAAAACGCTTCTCAACACCAGCTTCAAGACGCCACTCTTTAATTTGAGTGTCGTCTAAAAGATTCATTTTGAATCCAAAGATAGGTTTTAACTGCGAGTTTCCTATTTTAAGCAGGAAACTGGAATAAAATTCTTCGCGGAATTCCACTCCAGACGATGAAAAATTGCGGAACTGGAGCCAGTAGCTAAACTGGCTTTGAGAGGCAAGAAGAGGGCAAGAAATCAAGAAAGCAAAAACCCAAAAAATCAATAATTTTTTCATAGCTACTCCAATTTGACTATTTTTTTGATCTGATTTCCAACCGTGACAAAATAAACACCGGGGGGTTCATCGGCAAAATTGAGCAGTGAGCCCTCAAGTTCAACGTCCAGTTTTTGACCAATAATGTTATAGACCAGAACCCGTTGTTGCAGGGTTTCTTCTGGTCGAGCGAGACAAATTTTAGAATGGAAAGGATTGGGATAGAGATAAATATTTTCTACATCTTCTGGGTCGGGTGGTGGGGGTGGCTCTGGATCAACATAGATACTTTCAGCCAAATAGACACCATCAACCCAAAATTTGGAATGTTGATGTCCAAAATTGAACGATAATCTTGCCAATGTAGTATCAAAGACAATAAAATTAGTGGAGTAAAAAATCCAGTTTGTATCAGTGGCTACTGAATCCCATAGACCTAAATTAGGCCAGGGGTCTTCATGACCACAGAGGTTTAAGATTATCTCAGCGGGAGCTTCAGATTTGTGCCAAAAATCAAGAATATATCTTTGACCTTGTTTCAAATTCAAAAGCTGAAATAGCTGGACTTCCCAGAATTCTCCGGGAGAAATGATTTCAATACTGGCTGAATATTGTCCAGAATTATGGACAGTATCAATATAGCATTGCCCGGGAAATTGTTCCTGAACTTGCCAAGGGGATAGTTCCCCGGTTTCAAATCCTGGATTTTCCAGGAGATTTTGGCCATTTAGATATTTACACCACAGAACAAGAACTACGATAATTACTACACAAATAATTACATGGTTTCGAATTTTTTCCCCCTTGGAAGATAATTTTTTGGGGGGCTTATAGATATCATTATTTTTCATGATACCTCCTTTGTTTTTTTATTTTTTTTTTAATGTACAATTGGCTATAATGCCAATATGCGAATGTATACTAATTATGCGAATACAATACAAATATTAGTATAATATTTGTAGTATTGGTATAAATTTGTATATTAGCATTATAATTCTATTCTTTAGGATTTAAATAATGGTTATTGCCGACAATTTTACGGATTTCTTCGGCTTGTTGAATTTCTTCTTCTGGCACAATTTCTTTATCGTCTTCTTCAAAAAAACTTTCTTGCTGAACTGGATAATCTTCTGGGTTAGTATCATTATTATTTTCCGGAACATTTAAATAATCAAAGACCTTTAGATATTCAGAAGATTTTTCTTCTTTCTTGGGTTTGCTGAAATCTTTCTTTTTTAAATATTCAGATTTTTTAAAATATTTACTCCAAGCTGGTAATTTATTTGGAAATAAATGAATGATGGTTAAGGCAAAAAACAATCCCAAAACAATACTTAAAATAATATTTAAAAACCAATTGGGCCGAGTAGGATTTAAAGATGTTAAAGGAGGGTCGATGATTTTTAAAACTACTCCTTGTCCCCCGCCATGATAATCTTGATGGTTGGTCAGTAAAGTATTGATAGTATTATTTAATAATTTTTCTGAGAGAAAAGCCGACACACTATAAGTGGTAATTTTAAGCACAGATGAATTAGGGATTATTTTAACATCAATGGCCTTTAACCATTCTTTCCTTCTTTTTTTCTCGCCTTGTGATAATTCTAGTTCTAAGTCAGGATAATTTGTTAATAATTTATTGCGGAAAGAAGAACTTAAAATTCCCTTTTTTAAATTATTGGCTATGGACTCTGATGATTTAGATGCTAAATAAGCATCCATTTCCTCTTGCTGGTCTTGAATAATTAGAATTTGAGCGTCAGAAGAATATTCTTTTTTTTGTAAAGCAGTTAAAAATATTGAAATTATAAAAAACAAAAGGACAATTAATAAAATTGTTAATTTATTTTTTCCAAAGCTCTCTGTGAATTGAGCAAGATTGGTTTTCTTATTTTCCATAAATATTTTATTCCCAATTAAAATTTAATAGAAAATCTTCTTCTAAGTCAAGTTGAATGCTCAAGGCGTTGGAATCTTCTTGAATTATATCTTCAAGATTGACCTGATAGTTATTAAGATTTTCTGAAAAATTTATATTAATTAAATAATTGATTTTTTCTACTCCAGCTTGTTTTTGTAAATAAATACTATAATCTTTTTCTAAAATTTGCTTTTGAATATTAGCTGGTAATTTATATTCAAAAATTAATGATTTTTCTTGTCCGGGCTCAATGGCTATAAAAGTTCCAAAAATAGTTTTATTATATTTATGATAAATATCTATTTGTCCTTCTTGGGTACTACGGTCATTGTCCATAGCTCCAGTGACTTTTATTAATTCTGAACCAGCAGGTACTATCAATCTAGTATAGGTTCTATAGCGGGTGGAATTCCAGGAAAAATTTCCTTGATGTTGATAACGAAGTTCTAGAACGGCCTTTAAAGTATTATCAGCCAACTTTTCCAAACTATAATTAAAATTTCTATTTATAAATTGATCACTTTTATAACTAGCCAAATTACTATCAACGACCATTAAATAATCTTGGTCGGACTGAATAATTTCTCCGCTCCAATTAGCTTCAGAAATATTTTTTTGGATATTTTCATTTGTACTATATAAAATAATATCCTTTTTCTCTAAACTTTCATTAATTGATTCTGCTAATTGTTTGTATTCTGGGGCACTTAAATTAGAAAAACTATCTATCATTACATTAGCCAAAGAATTAATAATATTTTTTCTTTCCCAGTGTGTAGCATCCCGTTCTTGATAATAAAGTTCTACGGCCTTTTGCAAATCATTGGTGAAATTTTCACTTTCAAAGATAACTCCTTCTACTTCTTGGGCACCAATAATATCAAATATTTTACTAACAGCACCCGGGGTTATTCCAATTATACCATTTATTTTTTTTTGGTCATTGCTTTCAATTTTATATAAATTTAAACAATCTATTGCACTAAATGAAAAATCAGGGTCCCAATTACAATCTCGCATATACCATTCTTTAACATTAAGATATTTTTCTAAAGGTGCTGGAATTTGATTATTTAATTTGTTGATTACCTGACTATCTAAATGATAAATATCATCTACAAAAAATTCTTTGATTTGACCATTAGCCATTTCTAATATCCCATAGGTTCCGATAAAGCCACCAGTAGGTCTTAATTCGCTATTATTTTGAAATAATAATAAATAGCGTTGAGAACCATTATAGCCAGCTATATCAAATAGATATTCGTTTAAGGGTTGGGCTAATTTTAAAATTTGGGATAAAAAATTAATATTATTTAAAAATATATTATCCTTTTCTTTAAAAAATACATTAGATAATAATTTTAAATTTTCAACTAGGTTGCTAAAATTATTTTCCAAGGAAATTAAATCCCCAGGGTTTTGTCCAAAATAAGCTATTAAAGTATTTTTGTCCACATTTTCGTATTGATTTAAAGAACTGATGATTTTACTGGCGTCCGCACAAATAATTTGAACATTTTTTAAAGTATTTTCAGTTTGAATAAACTTTTCTTTTAACGGAGGAATAATTTTTAAAAATTTTATAAACTTGATATTGTCTTGAATAGTAGCAATACTATCTTGGGCCTGTTTAATATAAATATTAGCAGAATCATAATCATTAAGATTAATTTTTTCCTGAATACCAGACACAATAGGCGCGATTCTCTGACTGGCAGCATAAATATTTCTAATTGGTCCCAGCACCAACCAAGCTATATAAATTAGGAAAATAAAAACTAATATTAAAAAAGATTTTTTTATTCCACAAGACATAATTATTTATCCCCACACCTACCTAATATAGATAGATATTTGTTTCTTATTTTTCCCCACGATAATTTTATAGGTGTGGGGATTTATTATTTTACCAGGCACTTTTTTTAAAAAAGGTGCTGGATTTACTATTTTGATTTAATTAAATAAATAACTTTAGATTATATAGAACAAACAGGCAAATGTCAAGTATTTTTTGCCTGTTTTTAAAAAATTAGATTTTTTAGAAATTTAGCCTAAATATGGAAATTGCAGTAGTAAAATTATTATGCAACAAGTCTATTATTCTACAGTTACGCTTTTGGCTAAATTGCGGGGCTGGTCTACGCTATTTCCTTTAAGTACGGCTATATGATAAGCCAATAATTGTAAAGGAATAGTGTTTAAAATCGGAGTTAAAAACCAAAATGTTTGAGGGACATAAATCACATAATTAGAAATTTTTTGAATATAATTATCTCCTTCACTAGCAATACTGATAATAATTCCTTTGCGAGCTCGTACTTCTTCAATATTAGAACAAATTTTAGTATAAACATCATCGTTTTGGGGAGCCAAAAAAACTACGGGCATATTTTCGTCAATTAAAGCAATCGGCCCATGCTTCATTTCTGCGGCCGGATAGCCCTCGGCATGGATATAAGAAATTTCTTTCAACTTTAAGGCCCCTTCTAATGCTACGGGATAATTAATGCCCCGGCCTAAAAATAAAAAGTTTGATTTTTGATAAAATTTTTCAGCTAATTTTTTAATTTTATCTTCTTGGGCTAAAATTTCATTTATTTTTTCAGGGATGCGTAAAATTGATTTAATAAATTGGCTTATCCATTCTGGTTTAAATTTTTTCTTTAAATAACCATTTTTTTGGCCCAAACGAAAAGCAATCATTAATAAGGCAATAATTTGAGTAGTAAAGGCCTTGGTAGAGGCCACGCCTATTTCTGGGCCAGCATGGGTATAAACACCAGCTCCACAGCGTCGAGCAATAGTAGAACCAGCGACATTACAAATACCAAAGACCGGCATATTTTTGGCTTGCATTTTTTGAATAGCTAAATCAGTGTCTTTGGTTTCTCCAGATTGACTAATGACTAACATTATTGATTTTTCTGGAAATTGTGGGTCAAGGGCACTAACTAATTCGGAAGCATAACATGCTTCAGCTGGTATTCCCGCTAAGGTTTCAAAAAATATTTCTCCTATTAAACAAGCGTGCCAAGAAGTTCCGCAAGCAGATAAAATAATATTTTTGGCTTTTAAAAGTTCGTCAAATCTTTTTTCTAGACCCCCTAGTTTTATTTGGTCTTCTAAAACGCGACCAGCCATAGTATCTCTAATGCTTTGGGCTTGTTCGTGAATTTCTTTTTGCATATAGTGTTTGTAGCCATCCTTTTCTATTTCTTCTAAAGTCCAATCAATATTATTTATTTTAGAATTAACTGGCTTGTTGTCAAAATCAATAATTTGATAAGATTCTGGTTTTAAAATAGCTATTTGTTTATCCTCTAAATAAATGACTTTCTTAGTGTGTTCTAAAATAGCAGCTCCATCAGAAGCAACAAAATTTTCTTTTTTACCCAAGCCCAAAAGCAATGGACTGCCATTGCGAACAACAATTAATTCTTTTGGATTTTGATTAGAAATAACTAAAATACCATAAGCGCCCTGAATTTTTTTTACTGCTTTTATAATTTTTTCAATTAAATTTTTTCCATCCACCTCTTCTATCAAATGAGCGATAACCTCAGAATCGGTTTCGGATTTAAATTTATGTCCTTGGGCTATTAACCAGGTTTTTAAAGTACGATAATTTTCAATAATACCATTATGGACAATGGCAATTTGTCCACTACAATCTGCATGCGGATGAGCATTTATTTCTGAGGGCTGGCCATGAGTGGCCCAACGAGTATGAGCAATACCACTAGTTGCCGAGCTTTTTTCATTTTTGAGGGCTTGCTCTAAATTTTTAATTTTTCCTACTCTTTTAATAATTTTTATATTTTTTAAATCAGGCAAACCCAAACCAGCCGAATCATAGCCCCGGTATTCTAATCGTTTTAAACCCTTAATTAAGATCGGGATTGCTTTTTTTGGGCCAGTATAGCCGATAATTCCACACATATGGTTAGTCGGTAGTAAGTAGTTAGTAGTGTTATTATAAGTTATTAGTTAAAAGTTATAAATTGTAAGATGTAAGCATTAAGTAGTAAGAATTATGGATTAGTAATTACAAATATTAAATATCTAATGACTAATGAATTATAAATTGGAAATTTATATTAGCAATTATCAGTTACGAGTTACGTATTTTTCTTAGCATATTTTTCTGCAATGACTATTTCTTCAAATAATTTTTTGGAATGTTCAACGGCAATTTGAGCTCCTATTTCTGGCGGTAATTCTTTCTCCAAATTCTTATGACCCAATTTTTTGGCTCTAGCAATAATTTCATCTGAAACAGTTTTTTTACTTTCAATCATTTTTTCTAAATTAGCAAAAATAGAATTATCCGCCTTTTTATCTATCAACTTAGCTAACCATAATAATCTTTTACAATAATAGCACAAGGTTTCATTTTCCAGACCTTGATAAGCAGCAGCAGTTTGTAATTCAGTTTTAACATAAATATCTGGCGGAATTAAAATAGTTTTATTTTCTAATTTAAATGGCTCTTTAATTGCTAAATCTGAGGTCTCTACTTTATAATGTTCATCTTGAATGGCACCTAAAATTCTTTTTAAAATTACGGAAATGGCTAAAATAATTAAAAGATTATTAGAATCCATACCTCTTTGTTCTAGGGTTCCGTGGGGGTTTACTTTCACTGGAGTCCAATTAGTTTCTAAACTGGATTTATATTTGGGCATTGCTCCATTTTTAATGCCAGCATCTTTTAAAATTTTTAACCAATCTTTAAATTTTTTTTGACCCAAATCAATAATATTAGTTCCAGTATGTTTATAAGAGGGCAAGCCACCAAAATCTGGATAATTAGCATATAATGAATCTGGGTTTTTGAGTTCAGGGCTACCTCGATAAATTAACATCCGACCGTCTTTGCCCAAGTATTTTCCCTGCACAAAAGGTGAAGATTGCATAAAGGTAGTAAGGGCTGGATCAGTAGCAATCAAAAAATTATAGGCATTAACTAAGGCCTCTTTGTTTTTGGAATTGACTAAATGTTTTAGTTCTAATTTTTGAGAATCAAATACTCCCCAGGGAAGTTCAAAGTGCATGTGAAATCCACAAGCCCGTCCGGCATTTTTAAATCTTGTTTTTCCAAATATTTTTTCTTTGCTCTTATAACGAGATTTCGTTCTCATTTTGGGATTTTGCTTGCCCGGATAAGCACCCAAAGGACAAATTATTAAATTTTCTTCCTCGGCCGTATATAAAAGTGATTTAATATTTTTTATCAAGCCCAGCAGGGTGTCAACGCTATTTTCATGTGGATAGCTACCAACTTCAATCATATTTTTACCAACTTCATAAGTTATTTCTGAACCAGGATCGCGGTCTTTTTTATCTATTTTTTTTAATAACAAATCAGCTTCATTTACTATGTGGCCATTTTTATCTAGAATAAAAAATTCTATTTCAAAACCAATAGTTAATTTTTTTAACTTTTTCTTTTTAGGGATTAGTGTCTTAGAAATTGTTTTAGCAACCGATTTAATAGATTTTTCCACAGAAGCGGGAAAGTTTTTTTTCTTTTTATTTGGCATAAAAAGATTTATTTTTTAAGACAGATAATTAAAATAAAGGAACTATATGTCAGATATAGCTCACTTATGAGTATAGCAAAATATTCAATTAAAGTCCATGCTTAGATATTTTTTAAACCTTTTAATATTAAGGAATGAACTTTTTTATTAGTAGCACAAATATCTGGACTGGATAAATTCCATTTATTTCCTGAAAAATCTGTAATTTTTCCGCCAGCTTCTCTAAGAATTAAAGCTCCTCCAGCCACATCATAGGCATTTACTCCGGGAATAATTATGGATTCTATGCGTCCACTAGCGACATAAGATAATTCTAAAGACGCACTACCCAATTGACGACAATCTAAATGATTTAATTTTTGTTTTTGATAATATTTAATAGCTCTTTCAATGTCTTTAATTTTATTGCCATGACAAAAAGCATTAATTATTTTTCCACTTTGGATATCAGAGACATTTATTTTTTTATTATTTAAATAAGCCCCTTGGCCATTGAGAGCAGCAAATTTTTCTTTTAGAATCGGGGCGTAAACTAGGCCCATAATGATTTTTTCTTGATAAGCCAAAGCAATAGAAATAGCCCACAAAGGATTATGAATAGAAAAATTAGTTGTACCATCTATGGGGTCTATTAGCCAAAGATAATCGGATTTTTTATTATCTTGACCCTTTTCTTCTGAAAGAATAGAATGTTCTGGAAAACTTTTTTTAATTTCCTGAATAATAATTTTTTCTGACAAAAGATCATTTTCAGTCAGAATTTCATGACGAGATTTTAATTGCACATTATGGCGATTGAATTTATGATATTTTTTAATTAAAATATCAGCTGATTTTTGAGAGGCATTTAAAGCTAATTGTAAAAATTTATTCATCTTCATTTTATAATTATATAAAATAACACAATTCCCATAATAATTATGCAATAGAGAAAAGTAAAACCAAGAATATTCAGGGCTCTTTTCATTTCTTTGTTAATCATTAAATAAGCAAAATATCCAAATACTAATGTTCCGCTGATGCCCGCAGAAAAAACAAGCAGTAAAAGCATCATTATCGTGCCACTTATTCCGATTGGTTTTATTGCCATGCTTTCCATTAATTTAAAAAATAGGCCTATTAATAAACAATAAACACCAACGCTCAATGCTTGCAAAAATCCAATTGTACAAGGTTTCATTTTATTTAGTTTCATAAGTTTAATTTAATTATTAAAAATTAAAGCGCTTTTAACTTGAAATTTTTAACCGTTGTATATTTGATGAAAAATTATAGCTGCCACACTAGAAACATTTAATGACTCAATTTCATCTCCCATATTAATTTTTATAAAAGCATCTGACAAGTTACTAATTTTATTATCAATACCATGAGATTCATTACCCAAAACTAAACAAAATATTTTTTCTTTTTTTAATATATCAAGATTATTAGATTTTTCTAATCTAGTAGAAAAAACTTTCATCCTTTTTTTGATTTGTTTTAAACTTTTTAAGTTTTTATCAATTTCAATATTTAGTTTAAAAATAGCATCTTTAGAAGCATTAATTACCTTATAATTATACAAATCTACGCAATTTTCATCTAAAATAATATTTTTAAAATTAAAAGCTAGGGCTGATCTTAAAATTGTTCCTAAATTTCCAGGATTACTTATAGCATTTAAGTAAACAATCGATTTTTTAAAATTAATTTTATTATCTAATTTATCATAAACTGCACAAATACCTGAAGCTGTGTCTAAATTGGAAAAAGATTCATTAATTCTATTATTAATTAAATAACACTCCTCGCTTGAAAAATTTTCAATTTCTGCTTTATTTTTTTCCAAAAACTCATTAGTAATAAAAACTTGTTTAAATTTATAACCACTTTGAAAAGCATCTTTAATAGTAGTAAAATTTTCTACTAAAAATTCTGCATACTCATTCCGATATTTTTTGTTTTTTAATTTCCGCAGATGTTTTATCTTGGGATTGTCTTTGCTAGCAATTTCTATAATATTCATGTGTTTTAGTAATTTGAATTTTAATATTTAAATTTGTTTATAGAGCTTAGGATTTTGTCCTTATATCCATTTTATCAAAATCATTATTTTCTTTATTAAAATAAAATTCTCCTTCGAGTTTTTCACCTTTTAAAACTCGCGGTAGCCAATACTTATCATCAGTCCACATTTCTTGATAAGGAATCTGATCAAAATCAAACCACTTAGGCATCATTTCTTCGGTTTCTTGGGGCTCTCCTTGCCATTTTTTGACTAAATAAATTTGGACTTCTTGATCCCAATCTTTTTTTTCTTGAGTAAAATAAAATTTAAAATCAGCTACTTTTTCTAAATTTTTAATATCAATATCTACCCTGATTTCTTCTTTGGCTTCTCGTATAGCAGTTTCTTCTATGCTTTCGTTTTTTTCTGGCTTGCCACCAACCCCGTTCCATTTTTTATTACCAAATCCCCTCTTTTTCATAGCTAAAAGAATTTGATTTTTTTTTATTAATAAACAAAGAGTCGCTTGCTTCAGCCCGTTAGATAAACTTTGTTTTAGTTGATTGCTTATATATTTGAATTTTTATCCCCACACCTAATCTTGGTTATGAGATTTTATTATTCCGCCACATTCATTTAAATAGATGCGGGGATTTATTTATTCTAAATAATCTACCCGTGATATCTTAAATATCTAACGGGCTTCATAATGATATTATAACATATTTATTCAAACATTCTCAGCTGATTTTTCTGAACTAACTTTTTTTATCCCCACACTTATCTTCAAGTTGTGGGGATTTAATCACTTTATTATAATTAGAAGAAACTTTATATTTATTTTTTAATTTTTTAATTAAAGGATATATTTTCTGAATATACTCTTTTTTAGTTTGAGGATTATCAAATAAGTCATAATATTTACTTACTAAATCTGGAAATTCTTTTTTTAAAAAATCAAAAAAATATTTTCTGGTCTGTGTCTTTAAATTTAAACCATAAGTTAAAATATAATGAGCTCGAATTTCCTTAGTTTTTTTCATTATCCATTCAATATTCTCTCTATTATCCGTTAAAAACGGCAAAATAGGCATAAAATGAACCCCAATACTGGCATTAGTTTTGTCTCTAAATATTTTTAAAACTTCAAATCTACGAAGTGAAGGGACAGAGTATGGTTCTATTTTCTTTCTAATATTTTCATCTATACAAGTAATGGTTTCCGCAATATTCACATAAGTTTTGCTGGCTAATTTTTTGATTAAATCAATATCCCGCAAAATCAAATCTGACTTAGTTGATATAATCATGGGATTCTCATATTTAATCATTAATTTAAGAATTTTAGGCATTAATTGATACTTTTTTTCAATATGCTGGTAAGAATCACAAACTCCACCAAAATTAATAATATCTTTTTTCCATCTAGGAGAACTTAACTTTTTTTCTAAAACTTCCACAATATTGGTTTTAACATAAATAGTATCAAAAAACTCACCGGGATTATTTGAATTTTCTTCCAAATATTTATGAGAATATAAAGCATAACAATAAACGCATTTATGGCTACATCCTCGATATATATTTAAATCCCAATCATAGGGATAAATTTTTTTATATAAACGATGTAAAGCAGTTTTAACTTGGATTTTTTTGACTAACATAAAATAATTATAGCATGAAATAAAAAAATAAGGTTTGAGGCCTTATTTGATGGCTCGCCATAAACCATTCATTTCATTTAGATTCATGGCTCGCCATAAACCATTCGCTCAGTAAACTGTTCTCTTCGTTCAAATTTATTGCAAGTCGCTCAGGTTCATGGCTCGGAGGCTAGGAATCGAACCTAGATTGGCTGGACCAGAACCAGCTGTCCTACCATTAGACGATCTCCGAAGGTTAGTAATTGATAATAGGTTAATAGGGCAATTGATTAATAGAATAATTAATAATTAATAATAATTATCAACCACAAATTATTAACTATTTTATCACTTGTCCACCGAAATTGGCGATTAAGTCCTCTATAACATTGTCGTCTTGATTTTTTTCTGAATTTTTATACAAAGAAGAAGCGCTTTGGCGATGATTTTCTTCATAAGAATCATCTATTGCACAACTGATATTAATTTTAGTTTTTAAGAGATCACTTAATATTTTTTCTACAATTTGTTTATATTTGCTTTGAGAGACCCTGTCTAAATGAAATTTGAATTTAAAGCCCAAGATGATTTTATTATTTTCTATTTTTAAAGGATGGCCAACCCTAACAAAAGCCGACAAAGAATGATTATAGTCCTTAAGATTAATTAATAATTTAGGCCAAATTTTAGCTATTTCTGATAAGTTTATTTTTGCATTTAATTCTAAGTCGGGCGAGGGATTGGTTTTGTTTTCTAATTTTTGTTTTTTGGTTTCTTCTTTTATATTTTTTATAGATGAGGCTGGTGGTTTAGGAGAGTCATCATCATCCTGATTACTAATTTTTTCTTGATTATCAAATACTTCATTTTTTATGGAAACAACAGCCATTTCTAAAGGTAATTGCTGAAAATTATTATTTTCTAAATTATCAAAACTTTCATAAAATATTTTTAAAATCTGATGCCAGGACTTAATATCTAATTTTGCAGATTGTTCTATAATTTTTTGTTCTAGATTTTTATCAATATCCCATAAGTATTTTTCAGAAGCACCAGATATTTTTATTAACAAAATTTTTCTTAAATATTGAATTAATTCTTCAGTAAAATATTGCAGGTTAATTCCTTCCTGGCCCAATTTGTTTAATTCCCTAATTGCTAAATCAAATTGCTGATTAATAATAAAATCTATTAAATTAGCAATAATTTGAGAATCGGATTTGGGAAGAACTAAACTAGCCGTGTCTTCATTAACTTCACTATTTTCTGAAAGAGACAATATTTGACCTAAAATTGAAAGAGCATCTCGAACATAGCCCCCACTATGTCTAGCAATTTTTTCAACAATACTTTTATCTACTTTTATTTTTTCTCCTAAACAAACATTTTTCAAATGATCAGTTAATTTTTTAATATCCACTACCTTAAAATCAAACCTTTGACAACGAGATACAATTGTAGACGGTAATTTATGTAATTCTGTAGTAGCTAAAATAAATATAACATGTTGAGGTGGTTCTTCTAAGGTTTTTAAAAGGGCATTAAAGGCCTCGATAGTTAACATATGGGCCTCATCTATGATGAATATCTTGTATTGGCTTTTAGATGGAGCATATTTAACCCTTTCTCTTAAATCTCTAATTTCATTAATTCCTCGATTAGAAGCAGCATCTATTTCAATTAAGTCCAAATTATTTCCCTTAGTAATTGAAGTACAAGAAAGGCATTTATTACAGGGCTCGTATTGGTCTTTTTTTCTATTTTCACAATTTACGGCTTTAGCAAAAATCCGAGCCATAGTTGTTTTACCAATGCCTCGCGGACCAGAAAATAAATAGGCATGAGCAATTTTATCATTTTCTATTTCATTTTGAATAGTAATTTTTATATGCTCTTGACCAATTATTTCTTTAAAAAATTGGGGTCGATATTTTCTATATAAGGTTTTTGACATAAATAAATAGTTGAAAGTTTACCCTGTGAAATACTATCGCTTTGCGATAATTTCACGGGGCAAAAGGTTTAAAGTTAAAAGTTTTCTAAAACTTTGCTCCCGGCCTACGTAGCCAAGGCTACTTCGGTCGCCTACGTGCCAAAGCCACCTTGGCGAATGCAGGTGAAGCAATAATTATATTTATAAATAGAAACGGAATAACCTGAAGCTTTATACTTTCTCCATTTTACTTTAAATAAGAATTAATTTCAAATTAAAAAGGCTCTACAATATAACCTATGGTGAATAAGTATACTTTTATCATTATCTAAGTTATAAAATAGCATTTTCCATCTTGATGGTTTTTTATCTAATGAATGGTATCAAACCCCAGAGCAAGCTCTGGACTCTGATTCGGAGCTCCCATTCGGTCGCACCTTAACCCCGCAGCAAGCTGACGGGGTATTCATTCTTTTCTCACTCACTCGGTCATAAAAGATCTTCACTTCGTTCAGACTTTTTATGACCCTCGTTCCGTTCGAAAAATAAAATAAGTATTATTTGTTGAAGAATGAATAAATACAAATTTTAAACTTAGCTTAACTTATTTTAATAATATATTATTTAGTTAATAGCAAAAATATAGTTATTTTAATTTCGTTTTGATGACATTTTCTTTTTTTCTACCTTTTTCTAGAAAAAGGTAGAGCCCCGCCTGCCAACGCCTGATGCCGTTAGGCTATGGCGGGCAGGCAAAAAGTCGCGCCTGTACAAGAATTTAGACAATTCATCATTCAGCCAAATGAATTTCAATACTCGTCATTCTCATTCCTCGTAGAAATTCTATTCGTCTTTATTCGAATTGTATCTAAATTGTTGTAAGGGCGCCTAAAATACAAATAAAATACAGACACTATAAAAAAACTACTGTAATAATTATCATTTTATTGTATTAAGTACCACATTGTTTGATGGGGGAACCATTAAAATGGAGTTTTATTTAAACCCCATACTACATTAAAAATAAAAAAATTAATTTCAAATTAAAATGGAGTTTTATTTAAACCCCATACTACATTAAAAATAAAAAAAATTAATTTCAGATATCTAAATTGTTTAAATTATCAACTAAATTATTATCTTCTGTAAAACCTGCTTCGTTTTCTTCGTCTTGCTCTGGTTGAGCAGCGTGCATTCTAATTATATTTTCCACTGCAGCCCAAATAGCTTCGCCATCTTGAGGCACCAAACCTATTACTTGGTCGTTTTCTTGACCTTTAAAATAAGTTACACTGGCTTTTAAAACTTTATATTCTTGGTTATCAATTTTTATTTTAAAGTCACCGCTAACTAGTTCTTTTACTAAAATGCCTTTAATTCTTTTTCTTTCTATGGGGCCAATTTGTTTATAAACAAAACTGCCATCGGGCTTAATAATGAGTTTTAAAATGTCACCTTCTACCAATTTTGATTTAGAGCAATAATTAGCTGGAATAGAATAGCGTTTTCCATCAGGACCAATCATTTGTTGACCATCAAAAACTCCTTCAATTACTTTATCTTGACCATTAATTGTTTCTGAACCTAAATCTCTGGCTTTCGCATCCATAGCCGGCGAAGTTTCTACACCGCCCCCTAATTCCTGAAAAAGGGCTTTGGTTTTGTTTAACTCCAATTCTATTTTAGCGATGGCCTCTTTAAGTTCATCGATTTTATTTGTCATTTTTATTTTTTAGCTCTTAGCTGTCAGCCGTCAGCTTTCAGTTTTTAGCTTTTATTTTTATTTTTACACTTTGTGTTTTTATTTTAAATTTTATTTTTAGTTTTTAGTTTTGCGTTTTTTATCCCCACACCTAATTTGAAATAGATATGGAAATTTTTTATTATTTATTTTTTCCCCAAAGTAGGTGTGGGGATAAATTTACTATTATTATACTATATTTTTAAAAATTAGAAAATAGGATTTTTATTTTCTAAAACATTTTCAGCTAATTGCATACGAGTTTTAATTTCTTGCTCAATAATATTTTTATCTCGGCCATATTTTAATCGAGATAATTTTTTAATATTTTGAACATAATCAGAATCTGTTTTATCCCTAGTTAAAATTTTCATACTAAAAGCAGGTGGATTATAATTATCTATTAATAATTTAACATAAGCGTTAAAAGCCGGAACATTAACTAAATCATATTCGCTAAAAACCGGAGCAAATTGTTTGGCAATTATTTCCGCATCCTTAACACCAATACCAAAAGAAACAAAAGTACCCACATTTCCAAAAACAGCATCTTTAATGGTTTCATCATTATTTCTTACTAATTGGGTAATGTATTGATGAGCAATAATCAAATTTAATTTATATTTACGCGCTTCAGATAGAATGATAGATATAGAATCAGTAATAAAATTTTGAAATTCATCAATATATAAATAAAAATCAGTTCTTTGCTCTATTGGCAAATTAGTACGAGAAAGGGCAGCCATGAGTATTTTCCCTACAAAAACCATACCAATTAAGCTACTATTTAATTCTCCTATTTTACCTTTAGATAAATTAATTAATAATATCTTTTTTTGGTCCATAACTTCTCTAAAATTAAAAGAGCTTTTTTGTTGGGCAATAATGGGACGCATAATATCATTAGAAATAAAAGGGGTCAATTTGCTGGTAATATAAGGCACCATATTGGCTAAAGAGGCCTCTCCTCCAGCCTTTTCGGCTTGTTTTTGCCAAAAATCTTTTACTAGATAATCTTGACATTTAGAAAGCTTATATTTTCTAAAATCCTCATCTGCTAAAACTTTAGGAATTTCTAAAAGCGTAGAGCCAGATTCAGGGTCTTCCATAATTAAGAGCATGGCATTGCGCATATATTGTTCAAACATTGGACCGCCCGTAGCTTTTAAATCATATAATTTATCAAAGATTTTAATCATTTCATTAATAACAAAAGTTTTTTGGTCTTGGGTATCAAATTCTAACATATTAATACCCAATGGCCTTTCAATATCTGAAGGGTCAAATAATATTACATCTTCAGCCCTTTCTTTGGGAATATATTTTAAAATATCTTCTATTAAGTCGCCATGCGGATCTAAAACACAAACCCCTTCCCCATTTTGAATATCTTGGATAGCCATATTAATTTGAAAATATGATTTACCTGTGCCGGATTTACCAATAATATACATATGTCGACTTCTGTCGCGTGGCTTAATTTTAATCAAAGTTTCTGAATCCCGATAAACATTTTTGCCCAAAATCAATCCTTGAGTAGGAATATTTTCTGGGGCCGGAGCAGTACGGGCTTCTAGCCAAACTATCTTCGGAATAGTATTAGAAGAAAGGGGTAAATGAAATATGCTGGTTAACTCTTCGGTATTTAATAATATTCTATCGGCAGAATTAAAATTGCGATATATAAAATCATTAATTAAATTATTATTATTAGTTTTAATTTTAAAAGCATTGCCATATTGATATAAATTATATTGACTAAAAGTATTAGTAATATTTTGCAAATAAGTTTCGGTTAGACCTTGATTTTGGGCATTAACTACCACACGAATATTAACATCTAAACCGGCTTTGGAATTTTTTTCCTCAATATTTTTCATCATTTCTTGCTCCATTTGAGAAAATTGTTCTTTGTCTTCCCCGCCTAGTTTATCTTCCTTTTTGGTTTTTATAAAACCTGAGCCAGAGCCAATAAAAGAAAATAAAGTTCCCCAAAGTCCACCCAAACCAGATAAATTACGGGCTTGTCTAATTTTTTTACCCTTGGCTATATTTTTAGTAAAAATACTGCTCATCGTATGCCATCTTTTATGAGCACTGCGAGCAATAATTTGAATAGCGGCTGAATCCTCTTTTTCTAATTTAGTCAGAGAATTTAATAATGAGTTTAAAGGATCAATTTCTAATTTTTTATAGGTCTTAATTGGATAAATAAAATCTTTTTTAAATCTTAAAGAAGCCCCAATAACTTTTCCTTGGGCTGTAAAAATATTATAATCTTCAACTGATTCTATTTCTGCGTCTGGATAAATAGAATGAATTCTTTCTTTGAAAAAATTAATTTGTTTTTGAGGAACACCAATATAAAAATAAATTAAACCATTTTGTAAAACAATTTCAAAAGAAAAATGATCATCTCGAGTGCCCAATAAGGCCTTAAGCCCTCTTTGAGCCCTTAGACCACCCAAAGTACTATATAGATTTTCAGCTACAGAAATATCTTCTTGTAAGTCCTGTTGTTTGTTATCTGCTTCAGCTTCTTTTTCTGATTTAAATTTTGGCACCCTAATTTTTAAAAGTTTTAAAGAAAAGGAAGAATTTATTTTTTTTGAGTGTGCTGATTTAAATAACCAGAACAAAACCAAAAAAAATAATACGAAAAATATTATTAGTAATGATATTAAAATTTCTGCAGAGATAGAATAATTTCCTATTTCTAAAAACATAAATTATTTTTTATTTTGTTTTGGTTTTAATTTTAGAATCTGATCAGTTTTTATTTTAGCTGTTTGTTTAATAAAAAATTTATTTATTCCTGGAATTATTTTTAACCAATCAATAATGGCATAAATAATTTTTTTGACCTGGATTTTTGCTTGCATTAAAAGTCGAGATATTTTATTAGCGGTTTCTTCACCCTTGGCTCTAAATTCCACTTGTTTTTCTTTAGACATATCCAAATACAAATTTTCTAAACCTGTTTCTAAAATATCTTCTACTTCTTCTTTAAGGGCTTGGTATTCGGGTTGAGCTTGAAAATCTTCCTTAGATTTTTTTGTCTGGGGCTGAGTTTGAGTAATTGGACTGATTTCTTGTTTTTCTAAACTAATTTGACCCTCTGTGGTCCCTTCCAAATTTTTCAATTGTTCCTTGGTTTGAGGAATTTTTTTAAAACCCTTGTCTAAAATTTGAATCTTAGGTTCTTGTTCTTGAGCCAGATTTTCTAAATTTTTATTTTTTCTCTCAGGCATAGTAATTAGCTATTTGACTTTATGCTTTATAAATTTTTAACTAATTTATTATAGCATATTTTGAAATTGGATGATATAATAAAATTAATAGGTTAATTGATTAATAGTTTAATTGATTAATAGAAAAAAACAATTATCCTATTATAGTATTAACAATTAACAATTATTCAAATGGGTTTAATACAAAAAGTAAAAGCTAAAAATTTTACCTGGATTAATATTTCCAGGCCCAATGCTGGTTCTATTGAATATTTAAGGAATAATTATAAATTTCATCCTTTAGACCTAGATGATTGTTCAGGTCCTACCCTTAGGTCAAAATTAGATGAATATGATAATTATTTATTTGTTATCCTTAATTTTCCGGTTTATAATCGAAAAACTCGCCAGATATCTTTATCAGAATTAGATATTTTTGTTGGTCCGGATTATTTAATTACTCTTTCTCAGGGAAATTTAACGCCTTTAAATGAGATATTTGAAAAATGTCAAATTAATACTAGGGAAAGAAGAATATATTTAGAAGATGATATTACTTTTTTGCTTTATGAAATTTTAAATGACTTACAAAAATATTGTTTTCCAATTTTAAATCATATTGGTCGGGACTTAAAAGATATTGAGGAACAGATATTCAACAATAAGGAGAAAAAAATGGTCCGGGAAATTTTAATTACTAAAAGAAATATTGTTAATTATCGTAAAAGTGTTCAGTCCCATAAAAATGTAATTAAAAAATTAGGAAAAATGAGCCATAAAGAATTTATGAAAAATGAATTAAGTGTTTATTTTTCTAATATTTTAGACCAGGCCAAAGAAATTTGGGAAACCCTGGATAATTTAATGGAGAATATAGAGGCCCTACACAAGACCAATGAATCATTAATTTCTTTTAAATTAAACCAAGTCATGAAGGTTTTAACTGTAATTTCAGTAGTTTTGTTGCCGGCCACTCTTTTGGCTTCTATTTTTGGCATGAATTATTTTATTCCTTTTCAGAAACAACCCTGGGGATTTTGGTTTTCTGTTGGAATAATGATAACTTGTATGGTTTCTTTCCTAATTTATTTTAAAAAGAAAAAGTGGATGGACTAGGATCAATTTACAATTATCAATTTGAAATTTTCATTTAATTATATCAATAACTAAATTCACAATATCTCTCAATTAATGATTTTTAGAATACTTAAAGTCTGAAACTAAAAAGATCTATTTCACAACTAAATTTCTCCTTAGTAAGACATTGGTAATTGATTATTGAAAATTAACCCCATCACCTTTTTTATAAATTTTAAATCAGATAATTATATTATAAAAATTATATAATAGTAAAATAAAATTGTTAAATTTTAATAAAAAGGTGCAGGGGTTAAATTTAAATTGAGAATTGGTAATTGATAATTTATATTTTATGTATTTATACAATACTTTAACGCGTCAAAAAGAAGAATTTCAGCCTATCAACCCACCACAAGTGGGTCTATATTGTTGTGGACCGACAGTTTATGATTATCAACATATTGGTAATATGCGTACCTATATTTTTGAAGATATTTTGAAAAGAACTTTAGAATATAATGGATATAAAGTTAAGCATATTATGAATATTACTGATATTGGACATTTAGTTTCTGATGCTGATGAAGGTGAGGATAAAATGAGCAAGGCCTTGCGCCGAGAAAATTTAGCGCCTACCAAGAAATCAATGTTAAAACTGGCAAAAAAATATACTGAGGCCTTTAAAAATGATTTGAAAAAATTAAATATTCAAGAGCCAGATAAATATACTAAAGCCACCAAACACATTAAAGAACAAATTAAATTAGTTCAAACTTTAATTGACAATGATTATACTTATGAAACTTCTGATGGAATATATTTTGATACTACTAAGTATTCCAAATATGGAGAATTGGCTCTTTTAGATAAACAAGAGCTCCAAGCTGGTAAAAGAATTGATTTAGGTGAAAAAAAAGATATTCATGACTTTGCTTTATGGAAATTTTCTCAACCTAACGAAAAACGAATTATGGAATGGAGGGCTTTTGGTAAAATGGGCTTTCCGGGCTGGCACGCTGAATGTTCGGCCATGTCTATGAAATGCTTGGGTCAACATTTTGATATACATTGTGGAGGCATTGACCATATTCCGGTTCATCATACCAATGAACGGGCCCAAAACAATTGTGCCAGCAAGCTTAAAGAATCAATTAATTTTTGGATGCACGGTGAATTTTTAGTTATTAACGATAGTAAAATGGCCAAATCTGCTGGCACTTTTATAACTTTAGCAGATGCTGTGGCTAAAAAGATTAACCCTTTGGCTTATCGTTATTTTTGTTTAGGAACACATTACCGCAAGCCATTAAATTTTTCTTGGGAAGCATTGCAATCAGCAGCAAATGCTTTAAAAAATTTGTATAATGATATTTTGGGTTTAGGGAAAAAATTTGGAAAACTAGATTTAGAATTTAAAAAAGAATTTCAACAAGCTATTAATGATGATTTAAACGCACCACAGATTTTGGCCTTAATTTCCAAGGTTTTAAAATCAAATTTAAAAACTGAAGATAAAAGAGCTACTATTTTAGAATTTGATCAAATTCTTGGACTAAATTTAAAGAATATTAAAAAAGAAAAAATTAATATTCCAAATAATGTTAAAATCCTGGCCGAACAAAGACAAAAAGCTCGTCAAGAAAAAAATTGGGCCGAATCTGATAAGCTAAGAGATGAAATTAATAAATTAGGTTGGGATATTGAAGATAATAGTGATAATAACCATACCTTAAGAAAAAAATAATGACCGTTTTAAATAACAAAAAGAAAAAATTTTGGCTTTCATTGCGAAAGCCGATTTTCGCCTCAGCTCCCATGGCCGGAATTACTGATTCCTCTTTTCGGCAATTATGTAAAAAATACGGCGCTGATGTAGTTTATACCGAGATGATTTCAGCTGATGGCCTACATTATAAATCTAAAAAAACCTTAGAGCTTTTAAAATTTTCTCAAGCAGAAAAGCCAATCGTGGTACAATTATTTGGCAAAAATCCAGAAATGTTTATTCAAGCCACGCAAATTGTTACTCAAGCTGGATTTGACGGTATTGATATTAATTTTGGTTGTCCAGCTAAAAAAGTAGTTGGACATGGCGGAGGCGTAACTTTAATGCGTGACTTAGATTTATGTTATCAGATTATTAAAAATGTTTGTGATAATACTTTTCTGCCAGTTTCTATAAAAATTAGAACTAGTATTAATCAGGTAGATAGGAAAACAGGTAAACAGGGAAATAAAAAGATTACTGCGTTAGATTTAATTAAAAAAATAAAGGATTTGCCAATTAGCACGATAATGATTCATGGTCGTTCTTATGAACAGGGCTTTAAAGGAGAAATTGATTATCAAATGGTTAAAAAAGTAAAAGAAAATTTTAAAGGCATTGTTTTGGCTAATGGCAATATTACTAATCCAGAAATAGCTCAAAAAACCTTAGAATTAACTAGGGCCGATGGTTTGGGACTGGCGCGCGGACTTTATGGTCAACCCTGGTTATTTACTCAAATTAAAGATTATTTAGAAAACAAAAAATATCAAGAGAAAACCTGGTTACAAATTAAAAAAATCGCTCTGGAACATGCTAAATTAAATTATCAAAATAAGGGCAAGCACGGAATTATAGAGATGCGTAAATATTTGCTTTTTTATACCAAGGGCCAGCCCCAAGCCAAAGAAATGCGCAAAAAATTGGTTAAAGTAGAAACTATTGAAAACATCAAAAAAATATTTAATAAATACAACAAGTAAAGATACTTGCCCCGTTGAATAACGGGGTTGAAAAAATATTTAAAAAGTATTAGAATATACAGGATCAATTTACAATTACCAATTTTCAATTTAAATTGAATTTACAATTATTCAATTACCAATTATCAGTTTAGGGTTGTAAATCAACCATTTCAAATTTAATAGAAATTGATAATTATTTAAGCCGCTTTCGTCTAGTGGTTAGGACGCCAGGTTCTCATCCTGGAAACAGGGGTTCGATTCCCCTAAGTGGTACCAATATATTTTATTTTTTTGGTGCGAGGCAGGCCTGGAAACAGGGGTTCGATTCCCCTAAGTGGTACCAAATTAATTGTTAATAGTTCAATTGAGTAATTGTTTAATTGTTTTATTATTAAAATTATTTCTTGAAAAAAAAGTTTTTTTATTAAAATAAAAAAGGGCTCCTTGCGAGAACCCTTTCAAAATTTACTATAGAAAAACTATCTGAAACTCAAATATTTTTCCATATCTTCTTCAGAGATAGATATGGTAGCGAGAAAGACGTTTTCTGGCAAGACAAGAAGGCCGGGGTTTCTTAAAAATGAATAAAAATCATTTTTATAATTTTTAGCATAGAAACTTTCTGTTTTAAAAATAAATTTTACAGATGCTTCTTGTTCGGTAATATTATATTCAATATTTTGAATCGGTAACTGAGTATTATATTGACTTCCATTTATACATTTCCAGCGGAACATTACCATACCAGCCCCACTTTGGATTAATAAAAATAACGGAACCAAAGGAACTTCCTGGTCCAATCCGACCTGCTTAATAATTTTTCTAATTTTTTCAATTTGAGACGAGTATTTTTTTAGTTCCTCGTCCTTTTGATATTCGGCTTTATTAATATAATAATCAACAAAACTAGATGGATCAGATTTTATCTGTCCGAAAAAAACACCATCATCATACTGCTTGATTTTTTGCTCTGAACAAGCAATTAAGGCGACGAAAACGATGGTTAAAACAAAAAATGTTTTAATTTTCATTATATATCCTCCTCAGGATTTTATTTTTTCAAATTATTTTTTAATTTGATATTAGAATATATCACAAAATTTATTAAAAGTCAAGAAAAAATCCCTTCATCGAGAAGAGATTTTTTATTTCATATAATCTACTTTTACCCTTAACCTTTTAACCTTAAACTGATTAATATATATTTTCTCCCTGACCATATCCTTTATCTAAAGGTAAAGTAATAATCCTATCCCAAGAATAGCCCCTTTTTTCAAAGGCCTCGGCTGTAAAAAATGGTCTTTTTTTACAATTCCCGATCATATAAACCGCATTATTGTCTGGATATTTAATTAAAGTACCATCAGGATGACAGCCCACTTCAGAAATACTATCTACTTCTTCATACTGAGCCAAATCATCATCGCCGACTTCTTCTATCCAATTCCATTGATAACCATAGCCAGTAAATACTTCTTCATTTTCAATCCAAGAAATTTGACTATTATCTTTAGCTACATAAACTTTTGGTTCAGAACCCTTAATTAAAGACCCAATTTTTTTTTGGTTTTCTAGGGCCTTAGTTTTAAAGCTTAATTTAGGGGTCTCGTCCCATTTGCCATGGAAACTATCATAGGCCCTAATTTTATAATAATAAGTAGTATAGGGCCTTAAATCAGTTAATTCAAAATTGTGATGATTTTTTTGTTGTTTATTAACTTCTATTTCTTTTTCATAATGATCTAAATTGGGGCCATAATATATTTTGCTTTTAGCCGCTAAATCAGTATACCAAGAAATATTTGTACTACGTATTCCTAATTCATTAATACTAATTTGAGATATGCTTAATTCTTCATCGGCTTGATATTGTGGAGTACAAAATTGAAAAGGGTTAGTATAGGCCTTATTTCTATCCCGATCTTCAGCCATTATTTTCATTGTATAACAAACCGAAGATTCTAAATTATAAATAAATAAAGTGTGCTTTTTGTCATAGCCACCATAACCGGCCTCTCGATTCAAATTATTGGGATTAGAACTAAAATAAACCGTAGCCCGAGTTTCTTCATCGGTAGTCCAGCTAATCACCGCAGCATCATCAATGGCCTGGATAAAGCTTTCTTCTAAGATTTTAGGAGCAATGGTGTCTTGCATATCATTAGTATTAAAATCATATATAGCAGTTTCTATGCTTGTTCCTAACTCATCCCAGGCCTTAATTTTGTAATAATATTTTTTACTCTTTTCCAGACCAGTTAAATAAGTAATATGTTCTTTGCTATAAGTAGAATGGCCCATGGTCCTATTTAAATTATTACTATTATCACCGTAATATATGGTTCCTTTAGCAGGAGTTGAGGTTTTCCAGCTTAATTTGGCATTGCCATTAATAATATCGTAAATTTTTGTTTCTTCTATGGCAATTTCAGCTTGAACATTAAAAATAGGAATTAAAGCCATGATTAAAATTGTAAAAATTATAATAGAATTTTTCATATATTTTTGATATTTTTATTTATATACAAAATTATTAAACAAAAATGATTAAAAGTCAACTTCTTAACTTGATTTTTAGTCAATTTTATGGTAATTTTATTTTATTATTTACAAGCATAAACATTTGTATTTTTTATGAGCACTAACTTTAAATTAAAATTTAAAAAAATTATTTTACTTTTGGGCGATATAATCTGTCTTTATTTGGCTTTATTTTTAAGTTTAGTAATTAGATTTTATGATAAATTTAACTGGGAATTATTTATTCGCCATTTGCCTTATTTTAGTATAGTATTTATTTTTTGGATGCTAAGTGTGTTTAGTTTTCGTTTTTATGAAACCAATAAGCCCTCTCTTAAAAAATATCAACTTTTGTTAGCGATATCTAATTTTTCTATCATTAATTTTTTTATCAGTATTTTATACTTTTATATTATTCCTCAAAACCTAATCACTCCTAAAACCATTTTAGTAATTAATATCGTTGTCTTTGGACTTTTGTTTTATTTGTGGAGAACACTGGCCAGTAAAATTTTATATTCTCAATCAAGTAAAAAAAATACTATTATTATTACTAATGACGAAAACTTAGTTCAAGCAATAATTAATAAGCCAGAATTAGAATTTAATATTCAGGCCTGTGTAGATTTAGGAACTAATTTTATTTCTAGTAATCTTGAGAAGGTTAAAATTAATGATATTTATAATTTTATTAAAGAAAATAATATTTTAAATATTATAATAGATGAAGATATATTAAATAAAAATCAAATATCTGTTGAACTTTCTAGATGCCTTAATTTGAGAGTTAATTTTATTCGCACTAATGATTTTTATGAGCAATTTTTAGGCAAGGTCTCAATAAAAAATATTAATCCAGTTTGGTTAATTAACAATTTTAATGAAAGTCAAAAATGGGCTTTTGATGTTTTTAAAAAAATATTTGATAAAATCTTGGCTTTAATTTTTTTAATACCCTCTTTATTAGTTACCCCCATTATTATTTTACTAATTAAAATTGATTCCCGCGGTTCGGTTTTTTTCACTCAAATTAGAACCGGTCAGGATAATAAAAAATTCTTAGCAATTAAATTTCGGACTATGCACAGCGATGCAGAAAAAAATGGACCACAATGGGCCCAAAAAAATGACCAACGGATTACTAAAATTGGTAAATTTCTAAGGAAAACTCGCTTAGATGAAATTCCGCAATTAATTAATATCATTAAGGGCGATATGAGCTTAGTTGGACCACGGCCAGAAAGACCAGAATTTATTGATAAATTAGAAAAAGAAATACCTTTTTACAAAGAAAGATTATTAGTTAAACCCGGATTAACTGGTTGGGCCCAAATTAATTATCCCTACGGCAACTCAATACAGGATAGTTTAGAAAAATTACAATATGATTTATATTATGTAAAACACCGTTCTTTGGTTTTAGATTTATCAATTATTTTAAAAACTATTCATACGGTAATTAAGAAGGGCGGAATGTAAGTTCAATTTACAATTTAAATTTAACCCCTGCACCTTTTTATTAAAATTTAACAATTTTATTTTACTATTATATAATTTTTATAATATAATTATCTGATTTAAAATTTATAAAAAAGGTGATGGGTTAATATACAATAAAACAATTTGAAATTAGTTGCTAGAAAATCGAAAATACTTAATGAATTTCGAATATCTAATTTCAATAACCAATTTCTATTTTCGACTTAACTAATCTCAAATACTAATATTGAAAATTGAGAAATGAAAATTGGAAATTGATATTATAAAATTAATAATTCAAAATAATAAATGTCTAAAAATAATCAAAAGATATTAATAACTGGTGGAGCGGGATTTATTGGCACCAACTTAACTAAAGCTCTTCTAAATCAAGGAGAGTCAGTTTTAAGTATTGATAATTTAAATAATTATTATTCTCCGGAGATTAAAAAAACAAATATAGAACAATTTAAAAATAATCCTAATTATCAATTTTTTAAATTAGATATTAAAAATCTAAAAAACTTAAAAAATATCTTTAATCAAAATAAATTTAAAACTGTCATTCATTTGGCTGCCCGAGCTGGCGTCCGCGCCTCTATCCAAAATCCAAGTAATTATATTCAGACCAATATCCAGGGTACTTTAAATTTATTAGAATGTTTAAGAAAACAACCTGACATTCCATTTATTTTTGCTTCATCATCCTCTGTTTATGGAAATATTAAAAAAGTTCCTTTTAAAGAAGATATGAATATTAATACCCCAATAAGTCCTTATGCAGCTACTAAATTGTCTTCTGAGGCCATCTGTTATGCTTATCACCATCTTTATAATATCAAAATGGTTGGACTTCGTTTTTTTACTGTCTATGGACCACATAATCGACCAGACATGGCCGCTTATAAATTTACTGATGCAATTATTAATAATAAAATAATTGAAATGTATGGCGACGGTAATACCTCTCGAGATTATACTTATGTAGATGATATAGTGTCAGGAATTATTAAATCTATTGATTTGAAAAATGATTTTGAGATTATTAATTTGGGAAATTCTTCACCAATAAAACTAAAAGATTTTATTCAAACTTTAGAAAAGGTTATTGGTAAGGAGGCCAAGATTATAAAAAAATCCATTCCAGCTGGAGATGTTATACAAACCTATGCTGATATTTCTAAAGCTAAAAAGTTATTAAATTGGGAACCAAAAACTCCTTTAAAAGAAGGATTAAATAAATTAGTTAAGTGGTATTCACCCTGTTAAATAATTTTAAATCTTTGATGAATATGTACTATACTTATATTTTACAATCAGAAAAAGATAAAAAATTTTATACAGGGTATACTAAAAATTTAAAATTAAGATTTAAACAACATTGTGATGGTAAAGTGCCTTCTACAAAAGACAGAAGGCCATTAAAATTAATCTACTATTCACCCCGTTAAATATGAAATAAATTTAACAGGGTGAAGTATGTTTAAATCAACAAGATGCAACTCGTAGAGAAAAGTATTTAAAAACTTACCACGGTAAAATGTTTATAAAAAATAGACTTAAATCTTATTTAACAGGGTAAAAATGATCAATAAACTTCGACAAACAATTTATACTTTATTAAAAAGGTCTGAAAAGTTTTTTCAGACCGACATGATTTATTTAGCTAAGGGTGGCTTTTGGTTAACATTAGGACAAATTGTATCATCATTGTCCTCTTTTTTATTAGCCATTGCTTTTGCCAATCTTTTACCCAAAGAAGTATACGGGACTTATAAATATGTTTTGTCTATAATCGGAATACTCTCTGTTTTTACTCTTTCTGGAATGGGAACATCCTTAACTCGTTCCGTAGCCAGGGGTTTTGAGGGCTCTTTAATTCCTATTTTAAAAGAAAAAATTAAATGGGGCTCTATTGGAAGTTTGGTTTCTTTGGGAATTGCTGTCTATTATTATTTAAATGCAAATTTAACTCTAACAATTTGTTTTGTTATAGCTACTATATTTTTACCTCTAATGGATTCCTTGGGAATTTATGGATCACTTCTTAATGGAAGAAAAAATTTCAAGCTATCTACAAAATATAATATTATAATCAAAGTCATAGCTACAATGTTAATGATATTGGTTTTGATATTTAATAAAAATATATTTTTAATTTTATTTACCTATTTTATATCTTATACAAGTTTAAGATTTATATTTTTAAAAATAACTATTAAAAAAGAAAAGCCCAATTCTGAAACAGAATTAGATACAATATCTTATGGTAAACACTTGAGTTTGATGAATGTTATTTTAACTATTGCTAATAATATTGATAAAATTATAATTTTTCATTATCTAGGAGCCATTGATTTGGCTATATATACAATAGCAATAGCGCCAATAAATCAAATTAAAGGGGTACTGTCAAACATTGGAATAATATCTTTTCCTAAAATATCTCAAAAAAATAAATATGATTTAAAAAAATATCTCCCTATAAAAATCTTTAAATCTATACCAATCATATTATTTATAGTAACTGTGTATATAATTATAGCCCCAACATTATATAAACTATTTTTTCCGCAATATTTAGGATCTGTTTTTTATACTCAAATATTTTCTTTATCCTTATTACTGTTTCCAAAAACATTGCTCGGACTAGGATTATTAGCGAATCAGAAAAAAAAATACCTATACTACAGTAGGATATCTTATTCTTTATTAAAAATTTTATTACTATATATACTTATTCAAGAATTCGGAATTCTAGGATGTATATTAACACTATTAATCACAAATTTAATAAATTTTATAACGCTTTTTTATTTTTTTAAAAAAATATAACGCTTAATTATCTTTTTTATTAAATTTATATACTGTTTTATATTCTTTTTAATAAAAGACATAAAAATTCTCAACTTTTTTCTAAATGGTTTGGCGTTAGTATAGAGTCCCTTAACCAATTTTGCTGAATAATTATTTAATTTTATAGAATATAAATACTTTTTTATATTCCATTTTCCTCCTAATTTCAACAATAATTCGCTTAATAATTTTTTTTCCTCAACAAGCTCTGGGATTAATTCTTCATTTTCAAAAATTGCAAATTCAAAATCAATCAAAGATATTTTTTTAAATTTTTTATGAATTATCAAATTTTCTGGCCTAAAATCCCGATGAACAATTTTTTCCTTATTTAAATTTTCTACTATACCATTAATAGCCCCTTTAAAAGTATCTCTATACTTCTTTGGAACCATGGGATATTTAATTAAACTTTTGCCCTTTATATATTTTAAAATTAAATAAAAATGATTATCTTTTTCAACTAATCCAAGTGGCGTTGAAAAACAATCATAAAATTTTACTTTATTTAACTTCTTGTATTCATTCTCCAAGAAAAAACCATAATTTTTACTTGCAACCTTAATTATATAATTTTTAAACTTATATATTTTTTTATTTTTCCTATCTTTTATCACTTTTTTATTTTTAGAAAGAATAAACTCATTTATTAAAAGATTTTTATCAAATTTAGCCTCATATATATTTCTTAGTCCTTTACCGCCTTTTATATTATTGGCCGATACATTTCTTAAAAATTTAATCTTATTATAACCAATTCTATTTAATAAATTGAAAACATTTTTTTCTTTTAAATGTTTAGGATAATATGCTCCACTAGCAGAAGAAGCTTCATAGATTACCTTTTGATTATCTGACAAAAGCGTTGATGTTATATTAATAAACTTACTTATACCAATATCCTGGAATATCCAATGGTTAACAGACAAAAAAAATAAAAAATCTATTTTTCTATATTTATTTAATACCTTTTGAATTATATCCTTATTATAATCACTACAATAAAATTCTAAATTATTAATTTGATAAATTTCTTTTAAAGAATTGGCCACTTTTATGGAGTCTTCGTCAGCATCAATTCCTATATAACGACATCCTAAATTTGAAAGTTTAAAACCGAAAAAACCTATATTGCAACCAATGTCTAAAATTATTTTATCTTTAAAATTGAAATTTTTAATGAGCAAATCTAATCTTTCATTATTATTAGTTCTCTTAACTTTTACTTTATTTTCAAAATCCTTAAATGGTATCTCGTGATACACGGCTTTCCCTCTAGAATTTCCAGGAGCACTAAAATCTGTTAATTTTATAAAATTTATTAAACTTTCTATTTTTTTTTGTTTATCGTTCATTGAGTTGAATTGTCTTTAATCTTATTTTTTAAATTAAACAAAAACTTAAATACATATATTGGTAAAAAAGAAAAAATTATGTCTCTACTGACCTTTAAATTTTGTGGGCAAATTTTAAAAGCTTTCAAAAAATATTTTCTACCTTTTTGTCTTTCACCACAAAAAATATAAGAAATTCCTAAATTTCTTAATTTATCACAAGCGGCTTTAGGATATTTCATAAATATATCCTTATGTTTCATAAATATCTTTTCATTATATTTCGCTTTCAAAAAAGGATCTACATCCATCATTATTGATAAGTTATTATCATGTTCTAAATAATCAACTAATATTTCATCTACAAAATCAAATTTAGATATCTTAGCTAGCCTAAACATTAAATCGTAGTCTGTATTAGGATCAAAATTTTTATCAAAATATCCAGCTTTATCCAACGTGTCTTTTTTAACCATAAAAACAGACAATGAAAACATGGGATTCTTATATAAACAATTTTCTAAAATAAAACCTCTAAGCTTAGGAACCCTGTGTCTTAGAATATTACCATTGGGGTCTTTTACGACCATTCCACAATAAACAACACCTATTTTTTTATCTTGATCAAAAATTTTTAATTGTTTCTCCAATTTACTTGGATGCCATATATCATCTGTCTCTAGGGTAGCAATGTATTTACCTCTTGATTCTTTTATTCCAGTATTATAAGCTTCTGATATCATCTTGTTTTCAAGATGTTTAATATAGATTATTCTTTGATCATTAAATTCTTCAACTATAGCTTTAATATTTTCTGTTGAAAAATCATCTACTATAATATATTCAAAATTCCTAAATGTTTGGTTTAAAACACTTTTAATTGCTTTTTTTAATAAATCACCCCTATTATATACGGGCGTAATAATTGTAACTAATGGATTCATGTCATTATTTGCTTATTAAATATTATTTTTAATTTATATTATTATGTAATTATATATAGTATAATTATATTATATAATAGCAATAAATTTAAAACTATGAAAGCCATAATTTTAGCTGCCGGACAATCAAAGCGTTTAAGGCCAATTACAAACAATCTTCCAAAATGTCTTTTAAAATTCGGAAAAAGGACAATAATAGATTACCAAATTGATGCATTACAAAATAATAATATCAATGAAATAATTATTGTTATTGGTTTTCAAGCCAAGTTATTAAAGAACCATCTTGTAAAACACAACCCAGATATTAATTTGAAATTTATAGAAAATAAACAATATAAAGATACATATCCAGCCCATGGCCTTTGGTTGACTAAAAATTATATGAACGATGATATAATATATCTAAACGCTGATCTTCTATGCGACCCCAAAATCATAAAAAATATTATAGAAAGTAGGAAAAAATCAATAACAGCAATACAAAAAGTAGAATGGGATGAAGAAGAAGTAAATGTAATAGTAGAAAAAAATCTAAAAGTAATTGAAATGGGTAAACATATAGCAAAAAAATTAAACTGCGGAGAATTTATTGGTGTTACAAAGATGAGTAAAAAATTTAACCAAACCCTAATTAAGGTTCTGGACGATTTTATTGACAAAAAGGAATATAAAAAATTCGCTGCTGATGCTATAAACCTAACCATACAAAGAAATGGAGAAATGTATGCATTGGATGTTTCAAATTTCCAAGCAATAGAGATTGATACCCTAGAAGATTATAAAAAAGCTCAAAAAATCTGGAAAGCTTATGAAAAAAATAATTAGTAAGATTAAAACCTTAATAGATATAATTATTACGTATCCTATTTATTTTTTGTCTTTTTTATTTCCTAAAAATAAAAAAATCTGGGTTTTTATTGGCTGGCATCTAAAAAATAATGGGGAAATATTTGCCGATAACACCAAGTATTTATTTTTATATACTTCTCAAAACGAAAAGAATATTAAAGCAATTTGGTTAGCAAAAAATAAAAAATTAGCTAAAAAACTAAATAAACTTGGATATATATCTTATTATGATAAAAGTTTAAAGGGCATATACTATGCTTTAAGAGCCAAATATACAATTATAGATGCTTATTTACAAAGACAAAATTTTAGATACACTGGCGGGTCAAAAATCATTCAACTTCTTCATGGCAAGGGAATGAAAAAGGGTGGGTATGCAAAAAAAATCTTAAAGCATAATGATTATATATTTACAACTTCAAATTTTACAATAAACCTATTACCAGAAAGCTTTACTAAAAATAGTAAATGTATTGTTTCTGGATTTTCCAGAGATGATTCTTTTTTTACTGAAATAAAAAATTCTGAAATAGATACAGATATCATTTGTTTAAAAAAGATAAGTCCCAACACCCTGAAAAGGGTCGTGGGGATAAAAGAATCAAATACTGAAAATAAAAACATTTTATATGCTCCCACATTCAGAAGAAATATGAAAAATTTTGACTTGGAGAGTATCTTAAATTTACAAAACTGGTTAAAGGAGAATGCATATTCCTTATTTATTTCTTTACATTCAAAATATAGAATACAAAAAAGGTTGGAAAATTCAAAAAACATATTCTTTATAAAGGATTGTGATATTACTCCTTTATTAAAATATTTTGATCTTCTTATAACTGATTATTCTTCCATATTTACCGACTTTCTCTTAACAAATAATCGCATAATTTTCTATCCTTTTGATTTACAGGACTATAAACAAAAAGAAGGTCTTTGTTTTGATTATAATAAATTTACTCCTGGACCAAAAGTATTTAATATAACAGAATTAAAAAAAGAATTAAATGAAGTATTTATTGAGGACAAATACCAAGAAAAAAGATTAGAAATAAAAAATCTGTATCATAAATATACAGATAAAAATGCTTCTCAGCGCATAATAGAAACAATCAAAAAAGAAGAAAATTTAAACTTTTAAACTTTCTATAAATAACTCCTCATATTTCACTACATTTACTTTTATATCAAATTTTTTACAAATTTCTAATGAATTAGAACCCATTAGATTTATTTTGTTATAATTATTTTTTAATATATTAACAATTGAGTTAACAACATTTTCTTCCCCATTATCAATCAAATAGCCATTATAATGATTTTCAATCATCTTTTTTGAACCACTTGTTTTAGTAGAAATAATTGGTAAACCAAAAGACAGGGCTTCTAAAAAAGCAATGCTAAAACCCTCTATTTCAGATGTAGATACAAAAACATTGCTCAACATATAATATTTATAGATATTTTTTTTAACTCCTAATAAAAATACTCTGTTTTCTAATCCCAGACCATTTATCTTTTGTGCTAACTGATTTTTTAAAACTCCTTCGCCTAAAATAATTAATTTGTAGCTTCTGTCTTTTTTGGATAGTTCATAAAAAGCATCTATTAACAAATCTATCCTTTTTTGATGGGTTAAACGAGCCACATTAATAATAATTTTATCATCCATATTAAAACCTAATTCTTCCCTAAATTGCAAAATATTTTCCTGATTTATTTCTTTAAATTTTTTAATCTCTTCTAAATCAATTCCATTAAATATTGTCACAAATTTATTTTTGCTAATTTTTTCTTGTTTGGATGTAAAATCAGCCACTTCATCTGAAACTGCAATAATTTTATAAGTGAAATAAGATAAAAATTTATCTATGCATTGATGTAACTTAATTTTATTTATGTAGGTATTATGTTCAACTATAATTGCTTTAATTTTTAAAATTATAGCAATAATTCTAAACACCGTATTACTAAAAAATAGATTACTTAATACTAAATCGGGTCTTATTGATTTTATTTTTTTTAAAAGACTGGACCAGCTTTTAAAATCAAAAAAATTTTTAAAATCGAAGCGAACAACTTTTACATAATTAGGAATTAAATCATGTAAAGAAGTTTTATTTTTTAATTCAAATAAACTAATTAAATAAAATTCAAATTTGTCTCTATTAAAATATTTAAACTGCTTTAATAAAAGTGTTTGGGCGCCACCAATACAAAAATCATTTATCCCAATTACTATTTTTATTTTTTTATTATTTTTCATCTTTTATATTTTTACTTTTTAATACAAAAAAACATTTATAAGGTGTTAATAAGGCCTTTTTAATAAATTTAATTTCAAAATACTTATTTATACAAAATTTAATTTTTTTCATCTTAAAATTCTTATTATCTATTTCCCAATAATGCTGGCCAGAAATTTCAAAACCTGGAAATTTAATAGGAAAAGCCAACAATAATCTAAAATAATCTCTCTTAAATAAAGTTCTTATAAAAGGAAATTTTATTATTACTTCAAAGCCACTATTTCTATAAGGCAAAGATATTATTACATTTTTAGAAATTTTAGATAGTTTATTTAAAATACTTTCAAAATCATCAAAAGGAGTATGTTCGAGAACCTCATAGGCGACTATCAAATCAAATTCATTTTCTTTAAAAAAAATCTCTTTGACATCACCAATAATATTTGGTTTCAAATCTTCTGCTATATCTAATGTTGTAATATTTAAATCTGGATTTTTTTGAAGATAATTTACAACAACTCCATCTCCAACACCTATAAAAAGTATATTTCTTGCATTAGACCTCCTAATTAAATCTATTTGATAAAAATAAGAAACAAAGCGCTCCAGATTAGCATATTTACTAGTAAGATAATAACTTTTATCAACTTGTTTATCCATGATAGTTATTTAAATAAATTAATAAATATTTTAGATACCCTCTTAATATCAAATTGTTTTATTTGCTCTAAATTAGTTATTCTCAATTTCTCATATAAAGAATAATCTTCTAATATTTTTTTAATACTATTAGATATATTTTTCACATCTCCAATATCAAAAATAAATTCTTGTTGTTCTTTAGTACTAATTTCTCTTACGCCCCCAATATCAAAAGCAATATAAGGCAGGCCTAAAGCCATTGATTCTAATAAAACTCGCGGAAAGCCCTCTTCCTCGGAGGGCATAAAAAACAATTTAGATATTTTCATTAAAGCTGGAACATCTTGATTAGGAACCCGACCCAATAATTTTATATTCTCTAATTTATTATCCTCTATTTCTTGTTTTAAAATATTTTTATAAGGACCGTCGCCGGCTATTAAAAATTCAACATCAAGGTCTTTAAGGGCATTAGCTACTGGAACTATATAATGAGTACCCTTTCTTTTAGCTAACCTATGTAAAAATAAAATATAAATTTTATTTCTATCTAAATCATATTTTTTATAAATAAATTCTGAATCTATATTTTGAAATCTTTCTAAATCAATCCAATTAGGCATTATCTTAATTTTATTAGGACTAATCTGGTAATTTTGACTATATCCATCTTTTAAAGCGTTTACTCCCGTAACTAAAAAATTAATCATCCCCAATATTATTTGTAAAAACTTATCCTTTCCAAAAAGCCACATCATGCCACAATTCCAATAAAAAGTTCTGGCCTTAGTTAATTTAGAGACCAAACTAGCGTTGAAAGCACTAATATAAGAATAATGAACGTAAAAATTATTATAGCCCTTAATTCTATTCCAAATAATCAAAATTAAATTTTCTAAAATTCTAAGAGGTTTAAAAGAAAACCTTTGGACATAAATATTTTTTATATCTTCAAAAAAAGAAATGTCAGATTTAGATTTTTCAATAATCAAACTCATATCTAAATCTTGAGAAACCTCATTAATTAAAGAATAAAGATAAAAAAAATGAGTATCTATTTCTAAATCAAATTTAGGTAAAATATAACAAACTTTTAACTTTTTACTGCTTTCTCCCATGATTGTTTATATAGATTTATAACTCTTGTTCAATATATTCTTTAAAACTCACAATCCTTTCTTGATCATCTGGATTAATTAAAAAAGGCAAAACATCTCTAGATAATTGAATCATATTTAATTGACTAATCTTTTTTATTAATTTTATTTTAAACTCTTTAGTATCAATTTTTAATGTTTTTTCTATAAAATCATAATTTGGCTTGGTAATTCCAAACAAATAAGAAACGTCATAAAAATCTCTACCCTTTTCTCTTTTTCTCTGTAATATTGCCATTAACTTCTGAGATAAAAGAATATCGGATTCATTAACCTTAATCTTTCGATATATTCCAAATTTATTTAATGTAAAAATTTTTTGTTGAGAAGAAATATTTTTATGAACAGTATCGATTCTGATTAATATTTTTTCATCTTTATGTTCACTTATATTATTTTCAAAAAGTAAATTAGAAAATTTTACATAACAATGATAAGCTCCTTTTTTAATAAAACGAAAATCAATTTCAAAACCTTTATTTTCCATATCTCGTACAGCATTTTCAATAAGAATAATAAATTTTTCATAAGACAGACCCAAATTATCAAAATCTAAATCTTCTGAAAAACGAGAACTATCATAAACAATTCTAATGGCTGTTCCACCAATAAAACTTAATAATTCGCTGTTCGATTGTTTAAAAATTGAATCCAAAAATTCATGCTGTAAATATTCCACTAAAACAGCCTTAGGATTTTTACGAAATATTTCATCAGTATATTTTGCTTTTATTGTTTGTATATTTAACATTTAATTTGATTTAAAAATTAAATTTAATATCTTCTCTAACTTTTTACTATTAAATTTTCTAGAATATCTTTTAATCTTTTTATAATCCAACTCCTTCAAAGATGAATGATTAAAACGCAATCCATCAACATCATCTTGATTATTGATTTTAGAAGAATTTAAATATAAATAATCTAATAATGCCTTTTCTGGTTCAGCAATTAAATAAGTTTGATTATTATCAATCTCTTCTTTATAACCAAAAAATAACTCTTTTTTTAGATGTCTAAAAATGAATGCCCCAAATGCGTTTTTAAAAGTTCTGGTGGTTTTATTAGTTATAGAAGTACAATTATAGATTATTTCTGGAATTAAACCATATTTTGCCAAAACCCACTCTAAACTTACATAACTAGGTTGATACAGATTATAAGCTATAAACTCATTTTTTAAATTTTCTTTCCTAATAGAAATAACATATAAACCATTTTTTAACCTTATTAAATACTTTTTATCAACCCAATTAGATAATTGATAAGGATACACCTTTAAATCAAGTATTTTTAAATCCTGTAAAGAAAAAATTGGATTTTTAATTTTTGTTATTAATTCATTATATTTCATTTTTTTATTATTTTTAATAATATTATGAAATAAGTATACTATAAATTCAAATAATATACAAATTTTTATGTATGCTCCTAGTTCAATTAATTGTCCTTTCCCATGACTCTTTATATAAATTTAAGGTCTCCTCTTTACTTAATAAATTTTTAACAGATTCTTGGGCATTGTTTCCTAACTTTAATCTTAATTCTTGATTCTTAATCAATTCTTCCATCTTCTTCTCCAAAACTTCCTGATCTTGAACGGGTACAATAATTCCATTCTCTCCATCTTTTATAAACTCTCCAGCACAACCAACATCAGTCATAATAATTGGCAACCCGTAGCTAGCTGCTTCAATAACAACCATTCCCCAGCCCTCATAATTAGAGGTGAGTAAAAAACAATCTGCTTGTTGATAAAATTGAGCTAAATCTTTTTTATAGCCCAGTAGTTTTATATTCTCCTTCAATTCGTAATCCGTCTGCCTGCCGGAGCCTTGGCGAAGGTGGGTAATTCGTAATTCGTAATCCTTTCTCTCTGGCCCATCTCCAATAATCCAAAGCTCAATATTTTTAAATCTACCCGCTTCGCCGAAGCGAATGCGAGGCGAGTCTTTCAAATTAGCAATTGCTTTAATCTGCATCTGTATGTTTTTAACAGGCACCAATCTCCCTACGGTTAAAAAAATAAATTTATCTCCTTTTTTTGTGCTCCGTAATTCGTAATTCGTACTTCGTGCTTCAACATATATCGGAACAACTGTAATCTTGTCTTCTTGTACTTTAAAATCCTCAATCAATTGCTTTTTCAATCTTTGACTTACCGTTCGAACTGAATCTGCTCTTTTTAAAACATATTTAGCTATTAATTTTCTAATTCCCTTTAATTTTTCAAAACCGTGTACCTGGATTTCTAATCCCAAATTAAACTGTTTTGCTAATTTTAATGCCAATAAACTCAAAAAATATACATCTTGAACAGTTATTAAATTATAAGTATTCTGTTTTATAAGTTTTATGGCTCTTTTTTTTAAATCAAAAAAACCTTTAAACTTACCCTCAGTCCTTACAGAAAAAACTTCTACATTATCAGATAAATCAATCTTTATATCTTTATCTCCGACAATTAGAACGTGGTATTTATCTACTAAATTTCCATATTCAATAGCACGTTTTGAAACGCTTGAATTTTTATCTACTATATTTTTATCAGTACCAATACTTAAAATTTTCATTTTACTATATTTAAAATAATATTATACACACCACTTAAATGCTTTTCATAATTAAATTTTTCCTTTAATCTTTTAATGTCCTCTTCGTGAATTTGCCTCATATTGTCTATATTATTTAATATATGAATAATATTTTCTTTATTATTTAAATCTATAAATTTGACTCCTCTATTATTAAATTCTCCGAAAATTTCTTCAAGAGCGCCCTGTTTTGATAAAATGACCCTAACCCCGGATAATAATGCCTCTAGTGTCGCAAAGGAAAATGTTTCTACGACGCTTAATAAAACAAAGGCATCTGCTAAAGAATAGAGATTTAATAATTCCTCCCTATCTATTTTACCAGTCAAAATAACTTTATTTTCCAATTTTAGTTTTCTTATTAACTGCCTTAATTTTTTTTCTTCGGGACCACTACCAATAATCAATAATTTTGCATTATTTACATTACTAAATATATCAATTAAATAATCAAATTTTTTCAAATTAATTAATCTGCCACTACTTATAAATATTTTATTTCCATTATCTCTCTCGTTTTTAACATATTTAAATATTTTTTCATTTTCATAATCATTAATATTTGAAATGTGAAAACAATCAATCGCGTTATGAATTACTTCAATTTTATTATCAGCAATATTATATGCTTTAATGGTCTTTTTTAAAAATTCACTGGGAACAATGACTTTATGTGCATTCTTATAAACCCGCTTTGATAAAAATCGTTTGATTAATGTGCTTAAAGATAAAACTTGTTTACTATCATAAGATCCAAAATATTCCTCTTTTATTAGGCCTTTTTGATAAGCATGCTCCCAAGCTATATCACCGCCAATCCTAACAATATATTTCTTTTTAATAAATAAATTTGCAAACAATAATGCTAATCCGCATAATGATACATCGTGCAAATAAATAATATCTATATCTTTTGAATTTTTTATAATCTGAACAAAATATTTTATTAACCTAAAAAACACATTACAATTCCTTAAAACTCTTATCACCTTAAAATCAGAATCGTACTTTTTATCCTCTATTACATCACTAAATGTAATAACTCTTATTTCACAGTTATTCTTTAATAAAAACTTTGTGAATTGAGTTAAATAAGTAGCTGGCCCGCCAATATCTGGTGGATAAATTCCGGTTGTGATCAATATTTTTAATCCTTTGGGTGATTTTTTATTATTTTCGAAAATCATAGTTAAATTAAAATTGGAAGTTTAAAAATTATAATTTAAAATTTATTCCGTACTCCATAATTCTGAATTCTTACTCCTCTTTTCAACTTGCAAGTTTAAACTTTTAACTTGTTGTTCTTTCAAATATATTATTCATTTTATAAACTTCAAATACAACTTATATTATTATAACCTATTAATTCCTTCATCCTTTTTTTGCTATATTTGAAATCATAATTTACTTTGGCAATTACATAAAAATGAGGATAAATAATATCTAAAAAATGATCAATAAATTTATTTTTAAAATAAAACCCCCTGACATCTATAATGTCCCACCCGGATTTTTCTACTGTTTTCATCAGCGTATATCTATTAAAAAAATTAATATGTGATACGGCCATACTCCCTTTAAATTTATTAAATTTTAACAAATATTTTATCATAGGAATACATGGAACACCCAGAATTAATAAAGCATCCTTTTTTAAATACTTTTTTATTTTATTTAAAAAATTATGAGGAGAATATAAATGCTCCAATAAATTATTAGCAAAAATCACATCAAAATTATTCTCGGGTATTTTTAAATCATCATACTCGATATTGCCATATTGTATATTAAGATCCTTAGATTTGCCATAATCAACTTCATCTTGAATAATCGTAATACCTAGGCTATTTTTACCAAAATGCGTTAAAAACTCTCCATAAGAACATCCTATATCTAAAACAGTTTTTTTATCTAATCCAAAAATATTTATTATATTATTAAATACTTTGGACTTTGCCTGATTTTGAAATCTTAATTCAATATCTTGATTCATATCAATATGTTATTTTAATCTATTAAATATATTATTCAGCTTCCCCGCTACTACTTCCCAAGAATAATTATGAGTTACCATTTGATATCCATTTTGAATAATTCTATTCTTTAATTCCTCGTCCCCTATCAATAATTTGACTTTTTCAGCAATGCTTTGAGGATTATTTACTTCACAAAATAAGCCGGTTTCTTGATCTTTTAGAAAATCAGGAATTCCACCAACCGCTGTAGCAACAACTGGCACCTTAGTAGCCATGGCCTCTAAAAATACATTACCCAACCCCTCGGACAAAGAAGGCCGACAAAACACATCAGCAATATTTAAATATTTATAAAGCTCTTTATAATCTACAAATCCAGCAAAAATAACTCTGTCTTCCGAACCTTGTACAGACGCAAGGCCTTGCGTCTCTGCCTGCAACTTTAAACTATTCTCTAACGGCCCTATGCCACAAATAACTAACCTATACTCCTCTGGTAAATATTTTAAAGAATTAATTAAATCACTAAGCCCATTCTTTTCCGCTAAACGAGAAATAGAAATAATAATCTTATCTTCATCCTTAATTCCTAATTCTTGCTTCTTAATTCTTGTTTCCTCTTCACTTAATATTCTATTAAAACTTTGAATGTCTACTCCATTGGGCACTAATTCAATATCATTACCCTTAAATCCATATTTACGAGCTCGAGTTATTAAAAAATTAGAAATGGCCTGAATATAATCTGGATCTCTATATATTTTTTGATAAATGAATTTCCACCACCAAGTCCTTTTATTTATAAATTCATCGCTGTCTCCAGATTGTAAAGTTAATAAATATTTAATGCCTTTATGAAATTTTTTAAAAATCCAAGCTGATAATCCAGCATAAGAAGCCATCATTCCCCAAACAATATCAAATTTATATTTTTTGTTTAAAAAAATTGCCTTAAATTGAGACAAAATAAAAAATAAATACTTATCTATTTTATGACCAAAACCAACTCGATAAACGTGAACATTCTCTATTTTTTGATAACTACTAATTCTTTTTTCAAACTTAGTAGTGATTAAATGATACTCATTTTCTGGCAAACGCTTACAAATTTCTCGAATAGCCATTTCTGCTCCCCCAACGTGAGGGAAATAATTTGTAGAGAATATGAGTATTTTTTTCATAAATTTGGTTAAATTATAGCCCCTCTCCTTCTTTGAGGGAGAGGGGTTTGGGGTGAGGGTGTTACTTTAGCCTCGTGCCAAGAATCTCCAACCTCTGCAGTGTTTCTTTTACTTTTTTGGCTACAATATCCCATTTTGAAGATTCTTCATCAAAGGGTATATTAATGACCTTACTATCATAATAAAGCATGTCTAATTTATCTTTTAATTCCTGGTCAAAGGTAATTATAGTATGTGATTTTTTAAATAATAATTTATAAATAGGAAAAAGCCATTCAATTTTATTTTGAGTTTTTTTAGATTTTTCATCTTTATCCATGGTAATTAAAAAGGGTAATTTTTTTACTAAAATAGAAAATAATAAACCCGCCAAAGCAGCATAAGTAGCCATTACAGACCAAATTAATTTATAATGATTTTTTTTATTTAATTTTCTTGCTTTGGATAAAGCTAAAAATGGCAAAAAATATTTATCCCATTTAGAACCAGTCCCAACTCTATAAACATTAATCCCATTAACATTTTCAAAATCTTTTAATTTTTTATCCATTTTAGCAGCAATAACATCAAATTCCCAAAAATTTAATCTATTAATTATTTTGCGAGCCATTTTTTCTGCTGGACCCTCTAAAGGATAAAAAGAAGTAGCTAAGACCAAAACTTTATTTTTATTTTTAACTTCCTCTTGAAAATAATCAATTGTTCTTTCTAAACCAATTTGTAAAGAAATTTGTGGTTGCCAATAAATCAGAGCTTGAGCCCGACCGATATCTGGACATCTTACCTTGGGGTCATCTGAACGACCGGCCTGTAAATCTTTTTGAATAAAATTAAAATTAGCAGAAAGATTCATCAAAGAACTAATCTGCTGAGCTAATTTTAAAATACTTACTTCTTCTGGATTACCCAAATTAATTGGCCCCAAATCCTCTTCTTGGTCCATTACTTTGGTCAGGGCTGGCAACAAATCATCAACATACATAAAACTCCTGGTATGCGAGCCATCTCCATAAATGCTTAATTTTTCTTTATTTAAACCCTGAACTATAAAATTAGATATTACTCGACCATCATTCATGGACATTTTAGGACCATAAATATTAAATAATCTCACGATTCTAATATCTACTTTATATTCGCGATGATAATCCATACATAGGGTCTCGGCCGCTCTTTTTCCTTCGTCATAACAAGAACGCCGGCCCAAAGGATTAACATTGCCCAAATAGTCCTCTCTTTGTGGATGAATTTGAGGATCACCATATATTTCTGAGGTAGAAGTAAAAAGAATTCTAGCTTTATTTTTTAAAGCCAAGTCCAAAATATTTTTAGTGCCCAAAACATTGGTTTCTAAAGTAGCAACAGGGTCAAATAAATAATGGTCTGGTGAAGCCAGGGAAGCTAAATGATAAATCCGATCAATTCCTGACAACTTCAAGGGTTGGCGAATATCATGCATAATCAATTTGAATTTGGGATTATTTAAAAATTCTTTGATATTTTCTTTTTGACCACTAAAAAAATTGTCCACTACAATAATTTCATGTCCCTGATTTAATAAGTATTTAGTTAAATTAGAGCCAATAAATCCAGCCCCACCAGTTATTAATATTCTCATATACTAATACTTAATTCTAATATACTAATTTTAATTAATTATCAATTTAAAATTTTAAATTTTCATTTTACCCTGTTAAATAGTATTTTGGAAAAATAATTTAACAGGGCTAACAATCAATTACTCAATTATCAATGTCTGTTTTATTTTGTTGATTCTTATTATCTAAAGTAGAAGTTATCTTACCAAAAATTTTAGTTAGTTCTTCTGATTCTTGCCAAAGGATTCTGATTTTGTCTTTCTCTTCTGGCAAAATTCTAACTAACATTCTTAACCAATGTTTTGTTTCTTTAATCTCTTTTTTACAAATATATATCTTGTTTCTAAAATCTTTTCTAGAAGAAGCTCCATTTGCCTCCATGTAATTAGCTCCGACACTAGTTGCTGATCTAATTAGTTACTTAATAATAGACAGAGTAAAATCATCTTTTTTCATAATTTTACAAAAATCTATGATGTTTTCCCCTAATTTAGCAGTTCTTTCTTCTAAATCAAAAGAATTGTTTTTAAAATCGCTTTTCATACTTTTCTATGTTAATTGTAAATTATTCCATTGAAAATTAAATGTAAATTGTAAATTGGTTATTGGTAATTATATAACATATATTATTGTTAGAATACAATAAAATACCCCAAAAATCAACCTCCACCCCACAATTAGTATTCCATGCTCCGTACCCCGTTATTCTTAATTCATTATTCATACTCCGTACCCCGTTATTCTTAATTCGTTATTCGTACTCCTTACTCCTTGCTTCTTACTCTTTAATTCTATAAAATATAAGTATGGAAAAAGAAAAACCAACCCGTCGGGTTGACAAAAAAATTAACCCTTCACCAAAATTAAAATTTGGTGACAGGGTAAAAATTTGTCATTTAATAACTCAGACCCATTTCGGCGGAGCGCAAAAGTATATTTGTGATATAGTCAATAATCTTGATGATTCTTTTGATATTACCATCGCTTTTGGCGAAGGAAAAAAAGAAGAATTAGAAAAATACTTAACTAATTCTAAAATCAAATTAGTTCAATTAAAATTTTTGCAAAGAAATATCAATATATTTAAAGATAAGTTGGCCTTCTGGGAAATACTCTTTTTCTGTAAAAAAAACAAATTTGATATATTACACCTCCACAGTTCCAAGGCTGGTTTTATTGGATCAATGATGGGCAAATTAGCTGGGGTAAAAAAAATAATTTATACTGTTCATGGCTGGGTTTTTAAAGAAAACCTATCTGCAATTAAAAAAAAGTTTTATCGATTCTTAGAAAAATTTAGTGCTAAATTTAAGGATAAAATTATTTGTGTTTCTCAAAATGATTATGATTTAGCTTTAAAATATAAAATAGTTCCAGAAAAAAAATTAAAATTAATATATAATGGAATTAAAACTGATACAAAATTTTTAGAAAAACAAACAGCTCGAAATTATATTTTTCAGGTGATTAAAAAACAAAATCCATCTCTAACATCTGATTTTGATTTAAGTAGCTTAGAAATGGGGAGCAATAAAGCCATTAATAAATCAATTAATCTAAATGAAGACACTCAAATAATCGGCACTATCTCAAACTTATATCCTAATAAGGGCTTAGAATATTTAATTATGGCCGCTCAAAAATTAAATCAAAAATATAAAAATTTAATATTTGTAGTTATTGGCTCTGGGCCAGAAAAAGAAAAGTTAGAAAAATTAATTCAAAAATATAAGTTAAACAATTTCTTTTTATTAGGTAAAATTGACCAAGCCCCTCAGTATTTAAAGGCCCTTGAAATATTTACACTTACTTCTACTAAAGAAGGACTTCCCTATACTCTTTTAGAGGCACTAGAAGCTCAAATAAGCATTATAGCCAGCAATCTTGAAGGTAATGAGGAAATCATAAAAAATAATCAAAACGGGCTCATTTTTAAAGCCACTAATGTTGATGATTTAGTATATAAAATTCAAACTATTTTAAATAATTCTGACTTTGCTAATCAGCTTAAAACTAATACAAAAAACTCATTAAATAAATTTAACTTTAATGAGTTTATAAAAAAAATTAAAAACTTATATTTAGAATAAATTATAAATATTTATAAATATCATACCGACCAATGGAGATAAATACGATGTCTCCATTTTTTTGACGCTCAAATATTATTCTATAACTTCCCGTTATAGAAATAGACCAAATTCCCTTAAACCTACCATGCAATTCATGAAGTCTTAATGATGGATGAAGTGGATTTTTTTTAAATAACTCTACTTTTTTATCTGTTAAAATTTGAATTTCCAGAGGTGATTTTTTAATTTTTTTCTCAAAAAAATTATGAAAATAAATATTTTTAACAATCATAATCTTAAATTAAATCTTTAATGGAATTCAATTTTTTTAATTTACCATCTTTATAATCTCGACAAGCTTCTTGTACGTTTTTCCAAAGCTCATTTTCTGGTATTAAATCATCTTCTTGTTTTATTAAATACTGAATATAAGAACTAACAGAGCTAAATCCGTTCATTTTTGATCTTTTTCTGATAAGTTGTTTTGTTTGAGAAGGTAATGATAATGTTAAAATTTCACGCATACATTTTAAATTAATATTTATGCTCTAATTGTATTACAGCTGTAATACAATGTCAACAATATTGGGCTCTACAATATAACCTGTGGTGGATAAATATACTTTTATCATTATCTAAACTATAAAATAGCATTTTCCACCTTTATAATTTTTTATCTAAAATAAAATAAGTATTATTTGTTGAAGAATGAATAAATACAAATTTTAAACTTAGCTTAACTTATTTTAATAATATATTATTTAGTTAATAGCAAAAATGTAATTATTTTAATTTTGTTTTGATAACACTTTCTTTTCTCTACCTTTTTCTAGAAAAAGGTAGGGCTAAAAAGTCGCGCCTGTACAAGAATTTAGACAATTCATCATTAAGCCAAATGAATTTCAATACTCGTCATTCTCATTCCTCGTAGAAATTCTATTTGTCTTTATTCGAATTGTATCTAAATTGTTGTAAGGGCGCCTAAAATACAAATAAAATACAAACACTATAAAAAAAACTACTGTAATAATTATATTTTATTGTCTTAAGCACCACAGTGTTTGATGGGGAGCCCAATATTAATAGTTGAATAATATCAAAAACAAAAAGCCACCTCTCAATGCCTCTTTGTTATTCCGTAATTCGTTATTCGTAATTCGTACCCCCCCTCTATCTCTCAAGACTGGGTTTTAATCGATAAGCTTCCTGCAAATATCTATTTGCCTCAGCTTCATTGCCAGCCACTTGATAGGCCTGACTTAAATATAAATAAGTATCTGCATATTCTGGGTTATAATTTAAGGCCTGCTTTAAAGATTCAATGGCTTCCTCGGCTTGTCCGAGGGTCATTTGTACTTTGGCTAAAAAATAATAATTATGTAATCTCTCCGGAGATAATTCAATGGCTTCTTCTAAAACCTTATTAGCTACCCTCAAAACTTCTTGACTTTCATCAGAATCTCTTTGCAAAAAACCAGCTTTTAACATATACAAACGAGCTAAATTTAATTTCATATAAGCATCTTGGTTATTAATTTTCTCATGCTCCTTAAGCCGATTAATTAAAAAATCAATTATTTTAAAAAATGGCTGGGCCTCTTCTTGGGTTTTAATTTGAGCAGAAATCTTAGTTAAAGTATCAACAATCATAGTTGAAGAATCTCTATTTAAATAACTATTTATTTCATAAAGCTTTTTAATTTCATCTAAGGTATTATTAAAATCTGTTGATTGATAAAGTAATTTTTGGACTACATAATTTCGTTTAGCCACTTGAGCCTGGGTAAAATTCATCCCAAAAACTAAATAAAAACAAATAATTGTTCCTAAACTAATAATTGCTCCATTTGCTAATTTTGGCAGATGTTTTTCATAAACAAAATCCTTTTCTAATTCATCTGTAACTTGATGATTAATATAAGCTAAGATAAAAAAGAAAAACATAGTTACAGCCAAAGAATCAAACACAAAAAAATTCTGAATAAAATAGGCAACCATTAAAGACCCAAAAAATAAAGAAAACAACCAATTTTCTGAAGGGTCTTTTTTATATACTTTATATAAATAAATTAAGGTAATTATAAAAATAGAAAAATAAGCCAATAAACCAAATATTCCATGAGCTACTAAATTTTCCATGACCATATTATGGGCCCTATCAAACCATGTTTCTGTAGCTGCTATATTATAATAATCGGCCTGAAAATATTTATCAAAAGCATAATAATAATTTTCCATTCCATAGCCCATAATTGGTCTTTCTTGAAATGCTTTTAATCCTCCCTCCCAAGAAATCAATCTAGTTCTCACAGTTCCTGCGGTTAAAGATATGCTTGTTAAACGATGTAAAACACTATTATTTTTTACCCAATCGGCCTCTTTATTATTAAATGCTAAACCAAAAACTATAGCTAATAATATTAAAAAGGATATTATTCCAAATTTAATTTTTTTATCTTTTAATTTAAATATAAAAACTATGGAAATAATAAACAAAACAAAAAAGAAAGCTATTTGCGCTCCTCTAATTTCGGCCATAAACATAGCCGGCAATTGAATTAAAATATGTATGATAAACAATAATTTCCACCAAAAGCCCTTGGTTTTAATTAATAAATAAAAAGATAAGATAGAACTCAATAATAATATCCCGGCCACATAAGCTGAATTTCCTAAAACACTTTGTATTCTAGTGATGCCGGTTTGAAAAATGCCCGACACTCCCCATCTCTGTAAATAACCATAAATGGCAATATAAGAACAAAAAATTAAAGAAATGTTTAAAAAACTAAACCATTCTTTTTTGGTTTTTAAAATACTGGTCACTATAATAAAAAACAAAATCAAATGTGCCCAAGTATTAATTGCCCACATTCTTTCTAAATCGCCAATAAAAGATAATTTAGGATTGATTCCAAAAATTGAAGTAATAATAGCTATGCCAGTAAAAATTAATAAGGAATATAAAATCCATGATTTTTTTGGCCGATACTTTGGAAATCTAAGGGCTAGAACAATATAAGCTAAAAACATTAATTCTACTATAATTCTGAAAGGAATTGATTTAGAAGTAATATAAGGAAATATCCAGGACTTAAATATAAAAAGACAGGAAACAAAAGCTCCAACTATTAAAACATAAATAATTCTTTTTAAATATTTTTCTGATTCTTCCATCCCGTTAGACCCCTCACCTAATTTTAATAGATATGAGGTTTTTGATTAGTTACTCTTTACACCTAAATTAGGTGTAGGGGTAAATAAATTAATCACTTAATATTTTCCTGCTTTTTTCAATAAATTGATTGGCTTTTTTTAATAATTTCTCAGCATTTGTTCCACTATAATCACCATAATAATCTGCAGCTTCTCGTAAATTTTTAGCCTCTGCTAATGTATCTAACAAGGAAACACTAAATTTACCTTTTTCTACATATAAAGTTCTAATCGCTTCTCTTAAACAAAAATGACTATGTTCTCTATAATTTTCATTATAAAGTAATGCTCTGGCCGAATGAAACATAGAATAATATGTTTGAATAATACACCAACGATAATTCTTTTCCTTAAAACTTTTTTGAGCAAATTTTAAATCATCCTCTGCTAATCTAATTTCTTTAGAAACTAAAAATTTACCCCTAGAAAATTCTTTAATTTTTCCTTTTTTCAAACACTCTTTAAAATGACTGCTCATATAAAATAATTCCCTTTTTAACTTCATTATAAAATTCCGGCTCTTGAATTTCCATTTCTCCCCATTCATTTGGTGTCTTAATAACAGGATTAATCAATAATTTTTTGTTATATTTTTTAATCGCTTCTTGAACTTCTGAAGGAGTATTACTCAAGATAAACAAATCAATATCGCTTTCTCTGGTTTGTTCGCCTCGGGCATTAGAACCAAACAAAATAATTTCTTTGCTGTATTTTTCAATCTTTTTTATTATTGCTGATAAATTCTCAGTAACAAATGCTACTCTCAATTGTTTGACCAATGAATTTTGAATATTAATTTGAAAAAATTTCATATTACCCTTGGATTCCATAATAATAATTTTATTTTCAGTTAATTCTTTTAAACTATTATGTGCTCCTCCTAAAGAAATTTTCAGCTGATCAGCTATTTCTTTAGTAAAAAATTGCCGATTCGAATAATCCGCCAATAAATTAATTATTTTCTGGTTATTTTTAGTAATTTTAAACATTAAAATATTTTTAATATTAAAATGAAACCTCTTTCAAATTTTTGAAAGTACTTTCATTTTATATAATCTTTCTAAAATTGTCAATTTAAATTAAATATAAAAAGACAGGAAATAAAAGTTCCAACTATTAAAGTGTAAATAATTCTTTTTAAATATTTTTCTAAATTATCCATAGAACAATTATTTTTTAAATTTTAAGACTTCTCAATCAAGTTAAATCCAAATAAAATAGCATCACAAATAAAATCTTCTAGTAATGTTGTATCCCCTGTCTTTTGAGCCTTATTAAGATAAGAATAATAAAATCTCTTATCTTGTTGTTTAATAATAGCTGGTGCTATGTTGTAACGCATTAGCATCATCTGTATTAATAAGCGCCCAATTCGACCATTCCCATCAGAAAATGGATGAATTTGTTCAAAACTAGCATGTATATTGGCAACTTGTTTAACTATGTCTTTTTCTTTTTTATTAATATTATTAACTAAATCTTTCATTAATTTTGGTACTTTTAAATAATTAGCGGTTGCCAAATTAGCACCTACGATTCTCACTCCGTGATTTCTATATCTACCAGCGTCTTCTCTAATACTATTCATTAAAATGTTATGTAATTTTAAAATAACACTCTCGGATATTTTTGAATTGCACTCAATTTGACTTAAAAGATAATTCAAAGCAGTTTGATGATTTTTAGCTTCCAAATGTTCAATAACTTCCTTGTTAGGTATAGAAGCATTATCAAATAAAATAGCTCCTGTTTCGTTCTCAGTTAAAGTACTACCCTCTATACTATTAGAATTATAAGTTAATGACAAAACAAACTCATCAAAAAGATCCTGACGCCCAACTATAAAACTAACAATATTTTTATACTTTTTACTTTTAGTGAAAAGCAGTTCTTTTTTAGCAATTAAAACATTGTCTGGAATTTCTACTTGACCTGTGTATTGACAATATAATTTATCAATTAATTTCTGATTTCTCTGATGAGGTATTGATCTTTCATTAATCCAACTATTTAAAGTAACAAAAGATACCCTTAGTTCCTTGGCTAATTTTTCTTGAGTCAATTCAGAAGTTTTTATAATAAATTGTAATTTTTCTGATATTTTCATTTTTCAAAGTTTTATACTTTAATGCTTTTAATATATAAAACTTTATAAAGTTTGTCAATATAGTAATACTTTATAAAGTTTCAAATTATCCAAGACTTAAGCAAAAAACCAGTTTTACCACACCTAGGGTAAATATTCCGAGCCGTCGCTTTTTTTTCGACCCTCAGGGTGGTCAATTCAAATACTCTAACTCCTTTTTATATAAGTCATTTTCTGGATAAGTTGCTACTAAATCAATCCAAATCTGCTTGGCTTCTTGATTACGATTAAATTTTGTATAAGCATTGGCCAAATAAATCAATAAATCCTTATTCTCTGGATTATTTTCTAAACCAAATTTTAAAATATTAATTGCCTTATCTTCATCCTTAAATTTAACTCTATATAATACTGACAATTCTCTATAAGTTTCCAATGAATAGGCACTCTTAATTTCAGGTTCAAATTCAATAACTTTCAAATAATATTCTTCCGCCTTTTCATAATCTTCAATAAAATGATAATAAAGGTCTCCTAGATTAGAATATAAAACTGTATTATTTTCTATTCTTTTTAATCCTTCTAAATATAATGCCTCTGCTCCATAATAGTCATTAACTGCCTTTTTGTTTGCTCCAGCAACTGCCCACCCCAAATAATCATTAGAATCTTCTTTAATATACTGAACTGCCTCATCAAATTGACCTTCAAAGCCATTAGCTATTTCCTCACTTAGAGATTCATTCATATTTTCAAATATAAATAACTTGGATTTTATTCCTAAAAATTTAGAAACTGGATCATCTCCAAAAATATCTCTAATTTGAAAATAATAAAAAAAACCACTAGTTATAATGATAACTAAAAAAATTAAAACTCCAATATATATATTTTTTTTATTCATAATTTTTTGTAAATTGACAAACGTATAATAAAAATATTATAACAATTATTTTATGTTTAAGCAAAAATAAAACACCCCCGGGGTTGGCGACCCCCGGGGTCGGAATTAAACAAAACAAAAAGCCCCGAGTATAAACCCAGGGCTTAATGCTTGTCCCGTCATACGGGATTACGATTTTTAAAAAGCTATCGTGAAACTATATATAACAATTAGTCAGAAACTACTTGGGCGTTATTGGTTGTAGCATTTAATCCACTTACCAAATAACCATTTGTCCAATCAAGAGTAGTTACAGCATGTGAAGAGGCACTTATGTCTGACCAGATAAAATCATCATTACTAGCATCAGCGTCAACTAAAGCATAAGTAGTTGGATATTTTTGAGCAGCAACAGGAGCTACATCACCCATTAATTGAGTACTAATTGAATCTGAAGTAGTTCCATCAACATCTGTTACGGTTCCCTTTAAGACAAATGTCTTGGTTGTACCAATAGGAATTGTTCTTAGGGAATCAAATTCTACTTCTACAAGACCACTTGCACCAACGCTATCACCTGTAGCATTCATCTCTGTTTCACCAGAAGTGACATCATAAACCTTGAAACTAAGATCAGTAACAGTACAACTTGTGGTTGCTACTGTAAATGATAGTTTCTTTAAGTCAATATCACCACCAGAGCTAGCAGTTACGCTAAGCTTAGCTAATATATTGGAACCATTGATTAATTGTGTGGTTGGTAAAGTTACCATAGCAACAGTAGGAACTGATTTATAGATCCAATGTGTATTTGAATCAGTTGTTCCAGTTGCTGTTGCGGTTTGTCCAGATTCTTTACCAGTGGCTACAATATCAGCATTAGCAGCAATCTTCCAGCCAGCTTGAGCGCCAGAAGTACCTGCTAAACCAGTACCAATTGTAGAGAAGTCGGCCTTAACATAAAGTTTAGCGCCATTTGTATCTTCATTAGTTACCTTAAATCCAGATACCCAATTACCATTTGATTCTACATAATCAGGAAGAGTAATCGTATAAGTAACTGTAGATGTAGGAGTGGCTTTAACTATTTGATTACCATCTTCATCATAAAGATAAAGGTTTATATAATCTTTAGCTGTTGAAGAAGCTGCGGTTGTTACATCAGCAGTTAACATGATTGTATCTAATTCAATATCTTCATAAGTAGCTTCCATCTTTAAGACAGTCAATGTAACACCAGTGGAACCAGCAGCAATCAAAGATGCATCTGGGTTAGATGAATCTAATGATGTTGCTAATGCTCCATTAGCAGCTAAAGTCATGGCCTGACCAGCTCCGGCTGGAGTGGAAGTAATAGTAGTTCCAGTATTCTTACCTTGACAAGTAATAGTAGATAAACTAATTACATGGTCTCCGGTAGTAGCTGAAGCACTAATATTAGCCATTACATGCACCAACATAGTTGTTCCCTTAGGAACGACCAATTCATCATTTCCTGATAAATTATATGTTAAGTAATCTGCTACACTAGTTGTTGCATCAAAATTACCAATCACTGAGACAGGAACTGCTGAGGCAAGAGTAGTACCAACATAAAGCTTAACATTACTCAAATCATAAGGTAAAGCAGTATCAGGGGTATCAGCAATCTTAATTTGAGTTACTTTTACATCTTCTCCAGATGCTGTAGCATCTAAGATAAAGGTTGCAAAATGAGCTTGAACAGTACCCTTAACTAAGGTTTGAGCAACTGGGGTAGTGGCGGTATAAGTAGCTATAGAACCAGCTTTAATGGTCTGAATATTGGCTGCTATATCTGTAGCTGGGGCTTCTGTAATAGAATCACCAGTTACAGTACCCTTAACAAGAAAACTACCAGCTACACCAGTATCAGTTGAAGCTGTAATAGTATCGCCATTAGCAAAATCTGTGCTTATATTACATTTAATAGTAACTATATTATCACCTACTGGTAAACTAACAGTATCTGAAAATGTAGCAATGTCTCCAGAGGTTACATCAACAGCACCTGTTAATACAGTTCCGCTGGCATCATAAAGAGCACAATTAGTTACATCAGAATAATCTGGTACAGTAGCGGTTGTAGCAATATCAGCTACAACAACATTAAAGATTGATTGAGAAATTTCCACACCTTCACCTTGGGCCTTAAATACCCAAGAACCTAAAGGCACTTCATCTTGACCTTCAGCAACATTTCCAACTCCAACACTATTACTCTTAGAAATGGTTAAAGTACCAGCAGAAACAGCAACAACATTACCAGCATCTAAAGCAGCTGTAGGAGTAAGATAATAACCAAAATCTAAACCCTTAACAGCTACATCAGTTGTTTTATCAACATCAAAATCAATTGTTCTGCCTGAACCGCCAATAATATCAGCAACTAATGAGAACTCTTTGTGGTCACCCTTATCAATAGCTACTGGATTAGCACTGAAATCAAAGTCAACATAATCACCAGCTAATGCACCATCAACATAATATTCATTATCAATATATAACTTAACATTTTCTAAATCAGTATCAGCAATAGAGCCCTGATTAGTAAATCTAATATATTCAACTTGTTGATCTTCCGTAGAAGCCGTTAATTTATAAGAAATAAATGTATAAGCAGTAGTTCCAATTTCTTTAGTAGCGGTACCATCTGGATCATAAGAACCCCTAGCACCAGTAGCTGTACCAAGAGTAACTGCATTGCTTAAAGTCATCTGATTACCAGTAATAGGCAATGAAGCTGTAATAGCATCACTTGATACTACTTCTGTTACGCTAAATATAGCAGTTCCAGCAGAAGTAGCTGAGGTTTTTATGTTACCAGCTACAGTAATGGTTTTAGTTGTTCCAGCTGTAACAGCAATAGCATCTGATAAACATTCATTATTAGAATTGAAAGTTTTGGTATTACCAATTTGTTTTGAGCCATCTAAGAATGAAATGCTAGCAAAATCAGTATTTACACTTAATCCGCTTCTTTGAACTCTTAATTTTACTGAAGCATCAGCATCAGAACCAGCAGTAATCTGAACCTTTAACATTGGATATCTGGCTGCGCTCATAACAGCTGTACCAGAAACTGGATTATCTGCTGATAAAGTAATAGTAGCAGCTCCAGTTACTGGAGGAACAACTACTGAAACTTCAGCAATTGGGAATAAGTCAGCTTCATAAACAGTGACAGAAGCACCATCAGTATAAGTAATGGTGTCAGCCACATTTTCAACTACATAATCTTCATTAAAGAAGTTAGCTGTAAATCCGGCCTCTGTTACTAATCTCTTTTGGACTGCGGCATCAATATAATAGATGTCATCAGTATCGGTATATCTAATTAAAGAACCAACCGGATGAGCAGTTGAAACTACTGGGTTGTCCATAGCATCAGTATTGTCATAAGCGCTAAAAAATGAACTTACAACATCAATAACTGTTGATGCCCAAGCATCACCCCAAAGGGTGACAGCTGTAGCTTCGTCTGCTACATGTCTTAAGACACCACCTGGTTCTACAGCATATACAGAAGCAAAATCAGGAACTTTAATTAAAACTGTTCCTGGTCTTACAGTAACGTGTTTTCCATTAAATGAAAGGCCTGCTAAATCATCTGCAGAAATTGTTTGGACCCCAGTCCAATCTTCATAATAAGTGAAATACATTTTTTCGTGGGGAAATACCAATAATTCAGTACCGTCATAATAATAAACGGCACTGCTGGCAGAACTCTTTAAAAGATCTCCAGCTGCAAAATCAGTAGCTTCTACTTTCACTACTGGCATTGTCATTGCCATCATGGCAAACACGACTGTGAATACGAATAATTTTTTTAACATAATTAATTTTTCTCCTTTTTAATAATTCAAAATTGCTTTTGATTGGCCTGAATTATCACCAAATGGATTTTCCATTCTAAAACATTGAATTCCTAAACCGGTTGTCCTAAGACATCGATCTTTCTACCCGTTTAAGCTCAATGGGCAATAATTAGGTTGTCAATCACACAATAATGAACTTATATAACCACCTCTTAAATGAGGTTTAGTTAATAATAATTTTACTAATATACAATTTTACTAATATACAAATAATACTAATAATACGAATAAATTATACTAATAATACGAATAAATTAGTATAATTAGTATCATTCGTATATTGGCAAAACATTAGTATTAGTATAATTAGTATCATTCGTATATTGGCAAAACTTGTTCTGTGCTGGACTTAACTGCTTCTTGCTCAATTTCTGCTTTCATCTTTTCCGCTCTTTCTTTTAAGACACTATCTAATTTATTCATTAAATCTAATTCTAATTGAACTTTTTCTATTTGAATTAAGGCCTCGTCGTATTTGCCTTCTGTTGATAATCTTTTGGCCTCTTCTAAATAAATTGTTATTTGTTCTGAATCCAAAGCTATTCTATTAATATTAAATTCAATTATTTCTTCATTTGGTATGGTACTGGTTGTTTTTTCAGTTAAATCTTCTTCTTCTATATTAACCTCATCAATTCCGGACATTAAATCAATATTGATTAAATTTTCCTTGGTCTCTGTAATGTTTTTATCCTGTTGAACTATGTTGTCCTGTAAAAGCTCTATTTTGTTTTGAATACTTTCATTAATTAATTCTTGTTCTTCTTCTCCCAATTCTTCCTCATCAAGCATTACTTCTAAGGCCTTAATGCCTAATTCTGTATTAATTTTCATAACATCATTAATGGCTTGGTTGGTTTTGTCATCCATTATCTCTGCTGAACTTATTTTCAGGGTCTTGGCAGTATTTACTGAATTTTGATCTATTAGTTTGGCTAATTGCACAACTTCTTCTTTGTCTGCGGTTTTCTTAATATTTTTAAAATTTTCATTAACTGTATTTAAATTATTGGTCATGACTACGCTGACTTTGCCAATGTTTTTATCTTCTAAGTCATTTTCTATTAAATAATTTATTTCTTCTAATCTTTTGGAGACATGTTTAATTCTAATATTAGTTGCTTCAATGCTCCCTTCTTTAACTAAAACCAATTCCACTTTTTCCATTCCTTTTTTAATATAATATAAAGGATTGCCGGGCATAGCGGCTTGAGCGCCAAATCCAGTAGTTAAAACTGTGGCAATGACAACTAAACTAACAGTGGCCATTTTAAAACTGGGCATAGTAGATCTAAAAAACATATTTATATTAAAAAACAAGGATTTTCCAAAATGTTGTCCTTGTGTGTTTGTGGTAACTTCAATTGTATTCATTAAAATTGAACGATTGACATGCCAATACTTTTCGTCTGGCTCTATTTCCTTAAACTGGCTCAATTTTTTAATTAAATCTCTCATTGTTTTTTTAGCTTATGACTTACGGCTTATAAACATAATTGATTACGTTAAATATGACGAATTAAAAGACAAAATGTTACAAACTTATTGTGGCTTATTCAAGCCAAAAATCAAGGTTTTAAATTTTCTTATTTTTTATATATTCAAATAAAACAATAAAACTAAAAATATGTCAAATAGTTTTCGACCCCCAGGGTCGGCATTGACAAAACTCAAAAAATACTATAAAGTTAAAAAATCAAAAAAATATTATGGAGGCATGTAATGTTAAAAAAAGATGTAAAAAAAGCAGAAAAGGAAGATAGGTCTCTTAGAATGAGATGTCTCCTATCAATTATTCTTTTCTTAATCATCGTAGCTATCCTTATTTTCTATCAAATCGCAGAAAATAAGGAAAAATCTGAGATTCAAACTGAAATTAAAGTTGTATTTTCAAAAAATAGCGTTGAAAATAAAAACCAAAAAAATGATTTTGAGATTTTTGACTTCAAAAAAAGCAATAATTTTGTTGCTTTAAAGATCCCCTGGCTTTCTAATATTTATTGGAGTCAAAATATAAATGTGGTTGTGAAAGAAAAAATGAGTTCTATAAATGTCGCTGAATTTCAAGCAGAATATCAACTTTTTGGTTCAAAAACAGCAGAAATCTCTTTTTTGCTTAATCCAAAGCTATCTTTTCTTTTCCGGGGCTTAAATAAGAAGCAAATCCTGGAAAAATATCTTTTCAAAATCCGACCCGAAAATTCGACCCGACGGGTCGAAACCGCTATTTATTGATACATAGCGGTTTTTTATTTAGCGACGTAGAGCGAGATCCCGCAGACGGGACGAATTTGTATGAGCGAAACGAATTCCGATTAAATACCCTGTCAGCTTGCCCTGTTAAATAAATCTAAATTTTATAAAATTTAGATTTAAGATTTATAAGATATAAATCTTATTTAACAGGGCTTGTTGCGGGGAACCTTTATTTATTTTAAGAACTAAAACTTATCCCCTACTTATCCACATAAAATACCCCTGTGAATAAATAAAAAAAACCGCTTATTCTAAGTTAATGAACGATTTTAAAATCAAATCTAATCAACTAATTCTTTAAGTTTTTCCAAGGCCCGGTGCAAAAGCACCCTTACATTAGCCCCAGATTCATTCATTACTTTGGCTATTTCTTTAGTAGATAAATCCTCAACATACCTTAAAACCAACACTTCCTGCCATTTTTGATTAATTTGTCCTAATTTTCTTAAAGAACTCTCTAAAACTTGCCAATCTGAGATATTTTCTATTTTTTTCTCTAAAGAATGGTCCTCTATTGCTGTAGATTCTGCATATTCTAAAGGAAGTTCTTTATTTTTTTTATAAAAATCAGCAATTAAATTTTTAGACACCTGATAAATAAAGGCCTGAAAACTCTTTACTATATTATTATGCTTATTAATATACTCCCAGCACTTTAAAAACGCCTCACTACTCAAATCCTCAGCTTTTTCTTTAGTAGGAACCTTAAAATAAATATATCTATAAATCTGCTTAAAATACATATCATAAAGCTCAGCAAAGGCATCTGTATGCCCAGCTTTAATCTTTAAAAGGATTATTTTTTCTCTACGTTTTCTATTCATCCCGTAAGATATTATTATCAACGGGATTCATCCCGTAAGATATTATTATCAACGGGATTCATCCCGTTAGATAATTGTTTACCCCTCACCTAATTTTAATAGATATGAGATTTTTGATTAATTACTACTTATACCTAAATTAGGTGTAGGGGTTTATTTTAAATATTTCTATTAAATTTTTATAATATATTCCCATTAATTTATAATTTTGCATTAATCATTTATCTAACCCCGTTAGAAATTTATCTCTAAACGGGGCTAACGAGATTCATTTAAGGGCTTAATAGTACATTTAATCTTTAGCGGAACATTATTTCTTAATAATTCAATATCTAAACTATCATTAATATTATAATCTAATAAAATAGTATTTAAGGACTTAATTTGGTTTAATTCATCACTGCCAATTTTAGTGATAATATCCCCTTCTTGCCAATCGCTTTTCTTGTCTAAAATTTTATAAACTAAAGCGCCTTTATTAGGATAGTCGGCATCAATCACTACTTCACTTAAATCTATATAACTAATCCCTAAACTAGGATAAATAATTTCATTTTTATTAAAAAATTGATTTAAAGAATATCTAATATACTTACTAGGCAATAAATAACTTTGGTTATCAAAATCAACAGAAAAACCCACAAAATGAGCATTAGAATCAATAACTGGCAATTCCTGCTCTAAATAATCGTTTAAAAGCCCATAAATCACAATATCTTCTGGTTGATGTATTAAATCCTGCCTATTTTTAACAAAAGGAGAATGTAGATTTCTAATTGAATTTAGAATAATTTCATTTTGATAATTATATAAATTGGGCTTAATTAAATATATTGATTCCCCTGCTTCTAAAAAATCAGAGTCGCCAATAGCTATGGGCTGTAAACCGCTTTGGTTTATCTTCAAATAAGTTATACCTAAAATATGGTCTTCAAAAATTTCTTCTACATCATAAATTGTGTTTTTATTATCTATAATAACTAAATCTTTTAAACCCCCTATGTCATTTTTGCTCATTAACCAACCATCGTTGGTAACTACTATTGCATAGCCCACAAAATCCTGGTCAAAATGAATCTTATTTAAAACATCTATATTTTTTGCTAAACCAATCTTTTTAACAGCTATTAGCCAAACCTGATTGTTTAAATTATAAAAAGGCGAGTGTTCTAAAGAATTAGGGCTAAACTCATCTTCTATAATATTCATTCTTTGTTTATCAGAAATTTCAACAACTTTACTCATCATATCTTGCCATTGATCATGATATATTTTGGTAGAAATAAAAAAGCCAGCCGACAAAGAAACGGCCAAAACAACTAATAAATTAATTAAAAATAAACTTTTTTTCATAAAATTAATAAAAATATTAGCTAATTCTAATTAGCAAAATGATTAAATAATTATCTTAATCTAATGCTTAATAAGTATAAAATGAATAAAAGAATAACAAAAAATATTATCTTTCGCTTATTGCTCCAGATAAATTCATCTTTTATCTTATCAATAAAAAAGTCAATAATCAAGTAGTACCAGACCCATAACATAAAAACACTGGAATAAAAATTGAGCGCTAAAAAAGAAGTAATAATATAAACTTCTACTAATATAAAGGCGCCAATAATAACATATACAATATTTTTCTTAAAATCTATTTTTTGCCAATAAAGCCTGATAGAAAACAGAACAAGTACTGTTATAAAAAATAACAAAGCTGTCCATAAAAGATTCCATCTTAAAAAAATTACCACATAAAAAAGAAAATAAGACATAAACCAAAAACAAAAAAGATCTATATATACTATTAAAAAATGACTAATCTCCTGGTTTTGATAAAACTTCTTAAAAAAAGTATCAAATATCATTGCTAGGGCTATAAACAAAATTACAGCCAATATATACTTTAATATTGTTAAATCAATAACAATAAAAAAAAGCCCCAGAGAAAAAGAAAATAATAATACTATTAAAAAACACTTAAATAAAAAGGAATATTTAACAAATCTATTCTTAATAGTAAAAAAATACAGCAAAAAACAAAATATTGAAAAAAATAAACAATATAAAATTTTCTCCGGATAGTAATGAGTAAATATAAGAGATGAAGCTATTAAAAAACTAATTAAAAAACCTAAAAATCTTTTATAAATTATCATAGTAAATTAATTCCAATCAGAGATTATATTGCTTAATGGGCCCCTAATCCATTCATTCTTGTCGATAATGCTCTGTAATTGTTCTTTGGCTAATTCTCTATCTTGATTATAAATAATATTATCTAAGGCAATAATTAAGTCCAAATGAAATCTTTGATAATTATTAGTAACTTTTAAATCTAAAATCTGGTCTCTTAGAATCTCAAAATTGCCCATAAAATTATTTAAAATTTTTGATAATGCCTCTTGGTATTCAAATTCTAATTTTTCATAATCAACATTTACTTCTGTGTTTTTTAAAACTGGTTTTTCTATTACCTTGGATTTATTTACATTAGATTCATTATAATTCAGTCCTTGAGAATAAATTATTAAAACTATAAAAACAATAATTAATAATAATCCAATTATAATAATTTTTAAGGGTAAATAAAAGCCCCGACTATTTTCAGACATATGTTTATTAATAAATTTTTAATTTCTCTCTCGATCCCGCTGGTCTCTTGAGACCGAGGAGAAATTTTAAAAAAAATTTTATTATATTTAAGAAATTTCTTTTTTAACTTTAACATTAAAACTCTCAAAAGCTCGTAATATCTCTAAGGGCAAAGCAAAAATAACTGTATTGGACTGGTCAGATGATAAATCATTAATGGACTGCAATGTTCTTAAATGTAAAGCTCCAGGAGAACTGGATAAAACATGGGCAGCTTTAGCCATATTATCAGCGGCCATTACTTCTCCCTCGGCCTTAATAATTACTGCTCTTCTTTCTCTTTCAGCTTCGGCCTGCTTAGCAATAGTACGTTGCATATTTTCTGGTAAAACCACATCTTTTAAATCAACGCTATTTACTTTAATTCCCCAAGGGTCAGTGGCCTTATCTACAATTTTTTGAATTTTATCAGAAACCATATCTCTTTCTCCTAATAAAGTGTCTAAATCAACCTCTCCCACAATATTTCTCATAGTGGTCTGGGCTAATTGGGAAATAGCATAATAAAAATTTTCTACTTCAATAATAGCCCTGCCAGCATCTGCTACCTTATAATATATAACTGCATTTACTTTTACTGTAACATTGTCTTTGGTAATACATTCTTGGTCTGGAACATCAACTGCTTTTACTCTAATATCTACTTTTTTCATAATTTGAATAACAGGTAAGATAATTCGCCAACCCGGATTTACTATTCCAGTGAATTTACCAAAGGTAAATTTTACCCCCCTTTGATACTCATTTATTTGTCGCAAAGAAATTAATACAATAAAAACGATTGCAAATAAAATATAATACATATTTTTTTCTCCTTTCTAATTTTTAAATCCCCTGCCTTTCATTTTTTAAAAAATAAAAGGTGAGTGGATAAATCAAAAATTATTAATTAAATACTTAACTTAAATTATTAAAATTAAGAATAAAAAAGTAAAAAAAACCACTAAAACAGCTATACTTATTAATAAAACTAATAAGGCCTCGGCAATCATTTTCTTTTTAAAAGCCAAATAAAGTGGCATGCCAAAAACTACAAAAAAACTGATGATAATAACAATTACCAAATAAAATAAGAGCGTAATTAAAAGACCATTTTGATTACCCGCAAAAAGCTCATAAAGATTCGTAACCGTAAAAGCCGAAAATAAAATTAATAAGGCCTCCACTACTCCGGATAATACGCCCCATTTATAAACAAATAGATTACTGGGCTTTTTTTTAAAAATCTTTTTAAAAATTTTCAACATAGGATTTAGTGTAAAGTATAAAGGTAAAAGTATAAAGTAAAATACTTTCTACTTTCAACTCTTTACTTTTTAATTAGCAAAAGAGTTGCTTTCAATCTCTTCCCACTTGTCCTCCGAAGCAGATGCGGAGGAGGAATCACCAGCTACTTTTTTATAGGCCTTTAATCTATAAGTTTTTTCTGTATCTGAATATTCATAATCAACACTCACACTTGAACCAATCCGATTGGAATAATTAGTATGCTTATCTAAAATTAAATCCCGAATACTCATTTCTAATTTAATCTCGCCCATTGGTCCTTTAAATTCTATAATTTCCTTAATGCCGTGGCCGTCTTCATCCTGAAGAGTATCTTGATTTATAACATCAAAACCATCCAGAACCTTATTCTTGATTTGTTCCCATTTTTCTAGATGCATAAAGTTAGGTATTTAGGAGTCAGGACATTAGGAATTTAGAAGTTAAAATTTATCTAATTTCTAATTTCTAGTTCCTGATTCTTAATTTAATTATACTACAAGTTGGATAAAAGGTAAAAGTTAAAATTAGGTAAAAGTAGAAGGTATAAAGTTAAAAAATTTAAAAAAATAAAAAAAGACCCCCGAGCAAATTCATACCCAGGGGTTCAAAGAATAATGTAATATTTTGTTGAGCTTCATTGCTCTGAATTCTGAAACCAATACCTCTAGAATGCCCGTAGGCAATATCAATTTCAGTCGCTCCACCCAAACAAAACCGTCTCAAATATCCTCACACATCGCAAGAACTTAATGGCCAGATCAACACATCTAACATAACCATCATCTGATATAACCATCAAACTTCTGTAGCACTCCAGAAGTTCTCTAAGTATGCCGAATTACAAGAATTACAGCTAATTACGGCATATATTTACACTAATCTTTGATATTGATTAAATATTATCAAATATAAATTTTTTGTCAAGAAAAAAAGACCCTTTTTAGAGTCAGATTCCAACCACCCCCCACCCCCTCCTTATCTAAGGAGGGGAGTTTTATGATTTATAGCCCTCTATTTTCCAACTCCTCTACTAACTGCTTCTGCTCCTTGGTCAACGAATCTGACATAAATAATTTTACAGTTATTAAATGGTCTCCTCGTCCCCGGCCATGTAATCTAAATACTCCTTTATTTTTTAAAATAAATATCTTGCCACTGGAAGTGAAAGCCGGTATTTTTAATTTTACTGGGCCATCGACAGTATCTACTGAAATTTTATCGCCCTGAATCAATTGTGAATATTTTAATCTAATAGTGGATTTAATAATATCTCCTTCACGTTCAAATTTAGTACTTGGTTTAACTTTAATTTTAATAAATAAATCTCCGGCTGGCGCACCTTTTAATCCTGGCTCGCCTTTAGCAAATAATTTTAAGGACTGGCCATTATCAATTCCAGCTGGAATCTTAACCTTTATTTTATCTTTTCCTAAAACATAGCCCTTGCCTGCGCATTGGCCACACATTTTTTCTAGTATTTCTCCTCGACCCTCACAATCTGGACATTGTACTACGGACTGAAAAGAGCCGAAAAAAGTATTTTGTTGAATTTTTACCTGTCCTGACCCCTTACACTTGGGACAAATTTTAAGACCTATTCCGCCCTGACCAGCACAATTATCACAAATTATATTCTTTTTTAACTCTATATTCTTTTCTGCACCAAACACGGCCTCCATAAAACTAATTTCCATAAGTGCTTCTACATCATTTCCTCTTCTTCTAGATGAGTGTCTTCTGGAGCCAGAAAAGCCCCCGCTAAAAATATTACCAAAAATATCTCCCAAATCATCCATATTGATATTTCCTTGCTGAAAACCACCACCATTAAAACCTTGAGAAAAATCTTGCCAATTGGCCTGACCACCTTGAAAACCGCTAGTAAAAGGATTCCCGTCCGCAGAACCAAACTGGTCATATTGTTGACGCTTTTTCTTGTCTTTTAAAACTTGATAGGCCTCGTTAACTTCTTTAAATTTGGCCTCATTACCTCCCTTTTTGTCTGGATGATGTTGATGGGCTAACTTAGAAAAGGCCCTCTTGATTTCAGCATCAGAAGCACCTTTTTCTACACCAAGTGTTTTGTAATAGTCTTTGGACATAAATTAATTAAATTGCTAATTACAAAATCCTAATATCTAATAAATTCCTAATTATTAATTTCTAATTTGAAATTCATTAGGAATTAGTTATTAGGATTTTTGAATTTTTTATTTCCGGTCTTCAAAACCAAGATTTTTTTCTGGACTAGAGGCCTCTTTAATTTCTCCAAAGCTATTTTCATAATTTTCTAAATTCTCTTGCATAGCTTTAATCATTCTTTTCATGTGTCCTGGGCTAGTAATAATCTTTCCAGAAACTCTGCCGTTGGGCGGAGTAATGTTTAAAAAATTTAATAAAAACTCATCCTTATTATGCCTAATCTGCATAGCATTGGCATATTGACCACCCGGAATATTATCCGCAATCTTAATTTCTACTTTTTGTTGTTTGTCCATCCTGTTAAATATTATTTTTTAATTTTGTAGATTTTTATTCTAAATTCTTCCTGTTAAACATTATAAAAAACATTAATGAATGGTATCAAACCCCAAAGTCTGCCTTCGCCAAGGATTCTCCCTTCATTAAAATTTCGGGAGACAGGTCGGCAGACAGGCCCGCCTTAATTTTACTTAAAATTATGGCGGGCAGGCAAACTTTGGACTCTGATTTGGAACTCGCATTCGGTCGCACCTTAACCCCGCAGCAAGCTGACGGGGTATTCATTCTTTTCTCACTCACTCGGTCATAAAATGTTTTCACTTCGTTCAGACTTTTTATGACTCTCGTTCCGTTCGAAAAATAAAATGTTGGTTTAACAGGATAAATATATTTTCCTCATCCCCACCCCTTCTCCATCTTTGACGGAGAAGGGCGCTTACTTGTTGATTAATTATGCCACCCCCTTGGGCTTAAAAATTAATTTCCCTCTCCCTCTCTGAGGGAGAGGGATTAAGGGTGAGGGTGTTAATTATTTAGTTTCCTCTTTCTTTGGTTCTTCCTTAGTCTTAGTTTCTTCTTTTTTGTTAGAATCCTCAAAATCAGCTTCAACTGGCTCCTCTTTCTTATCCTCTACCTTAGTTTCAGCCTGCTTGTCCGCCGAAGCGTTTGCGGAGGCGGAAGCTTGCTTGTATAATTCTTGACCAATCTCTTGTATTACAGTGTTCATTTCTTCTAATTTCTTTTTAATGTCCTCAATATTTTGAGATTCTTTGGCTTTCTTTAATTCAGCTAATTTATCCTGAACTTTTTTCTTAATTTCATCAGAAATACCATTAGGATATTTTTTCTTATCTTCTGAGTCCTTTAATAATTTCTCCGTACTAAAAATAACTGAATCAGCATTATTTATAATTTCAATTTCTTCTTTCTTTTTTTTGTCTGCTTCAGCATTTTTTTCAGCTTCTTGTTTCATTTTTTCAACCTCCTCTTTAGATAAACCAGACGAAGCAGTAATAGTAATTTTTTGTTCAGTGCCAGTGGCCTTATCAACGGCTTTAACATTTAAAATACCATTAGCATCAATATCAAAAGAAACTTCTACTTGAGGAACACCTCGTGGTGAGGGTGGAATTCCAGAAAGAATAAATCTACCCAATGTTTTATTATCTTGAGCCATTGCTCTTTCTCCTTGCAAAACATGAATTTCTACAGAAGTTTGATTATCCGCAGCCGTGGAAAAAATCTGTGACTTTGAAAATGGAATAGTAGTGTTTTTTTCAACTAATGCGGTTCTTACTCCGCCTAAAGTTTCAATTCCTAAAGTTAAAGGAGTAACATCTAATAACAAAACTTCTTTCCCACCAATAGAGCCCTCAAATTGACCAGCCTGAATAGCGGCTCCCATAGCAACTACTTCATCTGGATTAACAGTCACGTTTGGTTTCTTTTTAAAGAATTCCTCTACTTTTTTCTGAACATAAGGCATACGGGTCATACCGCCAACTAAAATTACTTCATCAATATCTCCTTTTTTAAATCCCGCATCATCAATTGCTTTTTGGCAAGGAATTAAGGTCTTATCTACTAAATCACCAACAATTTCTTCTAATTTAGCTCTGGTCATTTTTAAAACCAAATGTTTGGGACCAGAATCATCAGTAGTAATAAAGGGCTGATTAATTTCGGTTTCTTGAGCTGTAGATAATTCAATTTTGGCCTTTTCAGCTGATTCTTTTAATCTTTGTAAAGCAGTTTTATCTTTAGATAAATCAATTCCCTGGTCTTTTTTAAATTCTTTAATAATCCAATGAATAATTTTCTGGTCAAAGTCATCCCCGCCTAAATGAGTGTCGCCAGTAGCAGCTTTAACTTCAATAGTAGATTGTTTAGAGTCCTTTTCATGACTAATATCTAGCACAGAAATATCAAATGTTCCACCACCTAAGTCATAAACAGCAATCTGCTTATCGTCTTCCTTATCAAATCCATAAGCAAAAGCCGCAGCTGTGGGCTCATTAATAATACGTTTAACTTTTAAACCAGCAATTTCTCCAGCATCTTTAGTGGCCTGTCTTTGGGCGTCATCAAAATAAGCCGGCACCGTAATTACTGCTTCCTCTACTTTACCGCCTAATTTTTCTTCAGCATCGGCTTTTAACTTTTGTAAAATCATCGCTGAAATTTCTTGCGGAGTATAATCCTTATCACCCATAGTGATTTTGATTCCCTTGCCGGCCTTTTTAATTTTATAAGGTAGGGTCTTAATATCCTCTTGAACTTCTTTGTCTTCAAATTTTCTACCAATCAATCTTTTGATAGAAAACAAAGTATTGTCAGCATTAACAACTGCCTGTCTTTTGGCAAGTTGTCCAACAATCCTTTCATTGTTTTTTGTTAAGGCAACCATTGATGGCGTTGTCCGAGCACCTTCTTTGTTTTCAATAATTTCCGGTTTGCCACCTTGAATCGCTGCCATGGCACTATTGGTTGTGCCTAAGTCAATTCCAATTATTTTCGACATATTTTTTGTTTCCTTTCGTGCCGTGAACCTGATTGTAATGAATGGTTCATGGCTATTTTTTAATATATTTTAATTATTTAACTCTGCTTTTATTGCATTTTTTACAGTATCTTTTAAATCTTTATTTTTATTAATTATATCTGCTATATAATTTACTGGCCCACAAATTCCCATATCAGCCGGAATGTCTGCTACTACATTCTCTTTTATTGGGATTCTCTGAGATATTTTACCACTAGCAATACCTATGACTTTTCCCGAATCTGATGAAAAAACTGGAGATCCAGAGGAACCGTTATTTATATGAGTATCCACCATAAAAAAATGTAAAGAACCATCTTTACTTCTTCTCTTTATTGAGCTCACTATACATTTATTAGCACACTTTGTAATTCCAAATTTCATCATTAACAATTCTAAAGCCAAAGGATAGCCAAGAATCATGATATCTTCACCCTCTTCAATTTCATCGGAAGTTGCAAAATTGCTTATTGCATTAAAAATTTTATTATCATTATTTACTATTTCCATTAAAGCAACGTCATTTTCTCTATCTATATCTAATAACTTGACCTCAAATCTATCATATCTAGTACGGCCATTATCATCTGTTTCACCAGGCACCATTGCACCAAGATATACACGTTCGTTTTTAGGAGTTTGGTCATAAACATGAGCACAGGTAATAAACTTACCGTCATTAGAGACAATAAAACCAGTACCCTTAATACTCATTTTATTCTTATTATTCCCTTCTGGGATTAAAATTTGTAATAAAATTACAGATTTTTCAAACTTTTTAATAATCTTTGAATTTTTCATAATTTTTATTTTATTTAATAGTAAAAATTTAAATCTTCTCTTAACAATTTAAATCTATTTAAAAATCTTTTTTTAATCTCTCTATTAAAATATTCTACAAATCTTATAAATCCTATATTATTTAATCTTAAAATTTGTTCTTCCTTTAATAAATAAAAAAAATCCGGTTTATTAATAATTGTATTATCATAAAACAACATAGCTAATGGATCAAAATCGGCAACATACACAATATAATTATTTACCTCTGAAGTCTTTACAGCTGAATAATCACACAGACTGTCTACTATAAAACTTGGATTGTCTGAAGAATTAGACATAATATCAACATTACCATTAACAATCATATCCTTAAATTCATTACCCGCAAAACCTTTACTATATGGATTTGTCATTTCATTAACTATGCCTAAATTATCCAAAACAACAAAAAAAGAATTGTCCGCATTACATAAATCTAACCTATACTTACCAATCTCTTTAATAAAAGAAGTTTCTAACAGCTTAGATTTACTATAATTCAAAGTATCTCCCATTTTTTCTAATCCATAAACTGTATTATTATGGGGGCTAAAGGGATAAAAAATCCCTATTCTTTCCAACACATCTACATTATATTCATATTTTACATTCATATTTTCCATATTTTTATTTTAATTATTTAAATTACAAAATGTTTTTTTATAGTTTCTTCTGGGGTTTCCTTTGATGTATCAATATAATTATCAATGCCTATCTCTGATTTTACTGCTTCTAATTTCTCATAAATTCTCAATATATTCTCCTCACCCGCAGTCCAACATTCTCGTTCTTTATCTCTCTTCATCATTATATTTATATCTGGAAAAAGAACTTTTATCTTTAGATTACTTTTAAATTCTTTTTTAAACTTATTGATAAACTTTGAAAATTGATCAAAAATAATATAATCGACAACCACGCTTTTACCTGAATTAAAAATATCTTTAGCTTTTTTTAATATTTTGTCGTGAGCTTGAGATAATTTCTCAGAATTTTCTGACAACCATTGATTACCATTTGGGAAAAACTCTGTATCTTCATGATCTCCATCTAATAATACAAAACCTCTATTCTTAACCAACAACTCAGCAATTATTGTCTTTCCAGAACCAGCCGGACCAGTTAATATTAAAACTTGATTTTCCATATAATTATTTAATCTCTTTGGCTAAGTCCTTTTCCTTTGTTAATGCCCCAGAAAATAAAACTTCACCCTTTTTAAAAAAATCATAAATAAACAACACATCTCCACTATTAATTGGCTGGTTGAATTTCTTAATACCTTTAATTTCTTCCTCATCTTGTGTGTCCTAGCCGATATTAACCATCTTCTTGACGTCGGGAAAATGGTCTAGAATATTTTGTCCAGATAATTTACAAGCCACTTTTGCTTTAGAAATTACGTTTTGAAAATTATCCCATTTTAAGTACCCCAATAAGTGCTGTAAATCTCTAGCTAACCAAAATTCAACACCATCTTCTGTTTGATGTGCAAATGACTCAAAGTTATTTGTTAATGTTTGTATAAATCTTCTTTCCATTTATTTTAATTATTTAATCTCTTTAACTAAGTTCTTTTCCTTTGTTAATGCCCCAGAAAATAAAACTTCACCCTTTTTAAAAAAATCATAAATAAACAACACATCTCCACTATTAATTGGCTGGTTGAATTTCTTAATACCTTTAATTTCTTCCTCATCTTGTGTGTCCTAGCCGATATTAACCATCTTCTTGACGTCGGGAAAATGGTCTAGAATATTTTGTCCAGATAATTTACAAGCCACTTTTGCTTTAGAAATTACGTTTTGAAAATTATCCCATTTTAAGTACCCCAATAAGTGCTGTAAATCTCTAGCTAACCAAAATTCAACACCATCTTCTGTTTGATGTGCAAATGACTCAAAGTTATTTGTTAATGTTTGTATAAATCTTCTTTCCATTTATTTTAATTATTTAATCTCTTTAACTAAGTTCTTTTCCTTTGTTAATGCCCCAGAAAATAAAACTTCACCCTTTTTAAAAAAATCATAAATAAACAACACATCTTCACTAGCGATGGGCTGATTATTTTTTTTAATATCTATTAATTCTTCCTCATCTAATTCAGTAACAATTGCCTGCCCGACCATACCATGCGGGAGCATTAAAATCTTCAAAACTAAACCAGAATTACAGCTAGCACATTTTAAATAAGACAAAATATACAAGTCCTCGCTTTCTAAAATTTTAATCTTATTATGATTGTATTCTTGCCCGCAAATTGGACATTTTTGAATCAATTTTTTTGGTAATAACATGTTATTTTCCATAAATTTTCAACCTCTCCCTCCCTTCGGGTTTCCCTCTCCTATCTAGGAAAGGGATCTTCTTAGAAAATCTGTTTAATTTTTATTAAAACTTGATCTAAATTGTTTTGAATCTCTCTGTCCTTCGCCTGCCTGCCGGCGAGGCAGGGACATCTCTCTCCTATCTAGGAGAAAGACTGTTGGACAGGACTTTTTTTATTTTTATTAAAACTTTATCTAAATTATGTTTAACTTCTTTGTTTTTGAATCTTATAATCTTATAGCCGGCTCGTTTCAAAATATCTTCTCGAAATTCATCATATTCTTTTATTTCTGGTCGATTATGAATTCCACCATCAACTTCAATAATTAACTTCACTAAAGCACAATAGAAATCAACTACAAAATGACAATTTTCAAAAACAAGAGGCATTTGACGACGGAACTTAACTCCTAACTTCTTAGTTCTCAACTTCTGCCAAAGTATCTTTTCGGGCTCAGTCATTCTTTTCCGTAACAACCGAGCATTAAATAATGCTCCACTATTTAACATAAATCGTTTTTCTAAATTGTTAATCCCTACTATTTCTTCCTCTCCTACTTCCCCTAATTAGGGGAAAATGTCTCGAGCTTGTCGAGAGACAAAAGGGGTCGAGAGGGAGAAATAGTGAGGTGGTTTATTTACTCTTTACCTTAACCGCAATTTTCTTGGATTTGACCTCTTCTTTTTTAGGAATAGAAATGGTCAAAATTCCTTTTTCATATTCTGCCTCAGCTTTATCGCCTTCTACCTGGGTTGGTAATTGAACGTTTCTACGAAATGAACCATATCTGATTTCTTTACGATAATAATTTTTTTCATCAATTTCTGATTTCTTTTCTACTGAAGATTCTAAAGTCAAAATATTATTTTCAATAGAAATATTTATTTTTTCTGGATCAATACCAGGCAATGCTACTTTAGCGTAAACATTATCTTTGTCCTGATAGATGTCTAACGAAGGAACATTGGTTGGTCTAATCATAGGAAAATTAAAAAAGTCATCTTCTTCATCAAACATAGGACTCCATTTGATTAATTGCATATTTTTTTGGTTAATAGTTAGCCTGCCTGCGCGTAGCCGCTTCGGCGAAGGCAGGTAGTTCGTAGTTTGTAATAAATTAGCAAACTACTTTTAAATTTATCCACTCACCTTTCTTGAAAAAGGTGAGGGATTTATTTTAATTTATTTACTATCACTTTTGCAGGTTGAATTACTTTATCATTTAATTTATAGCCGGGCTGAATTTCTTTAATAATTTCATGGTCTTTTTTATTACTATGTTTTTCAAACTCAATTGCCTCGTGTAAATTATGATCAAATTCTTGACCAATGGTCTTTATTTCCTGAATATCAAATTTAGCAAATAAATCTTGCCATAATTTTTTAATATGTTTTAAGCCCTGACACCAACCCTGTTCTTTTTGCTCAGCAGGAATATGCTGTAAAGCAGATTTAAAATGACTATATAAAGGCAATAAATCCAACAATAATTCAGCATTGGCAAACTCAATCACATTTTTAATTCTTTTTTCGGTTTGTTTTTTATAATTTTCAAAATCCGCTTGAGTTCTTTGCCAACCACTTAGGTATTCCTGGCTTTTATCTATTTTCTTAGTCTGTTTATGATTCTTTTTTTTATCCATAATGCTATAAATTAATTATAAACTAAATAAATACATAAGTGTTAAAATTAGACAGGGGTTAATAATATAATTAATCATTAATCAATTTAATAAAAGAAAGGAGAAATAAACCTA
>Ga0265594_1000025_pt1 | contig 128900 bp, 168 predicted proteins | sample saktaG_11_FD_190147 | JGI IMG/M metagenome (GOLD analysis project Ga0265594, IMG submission 190147) | Saline water microbial communities from Sakinaw Lake, British Columbia, Canada - sak_2011_5_24_80m | ecosystem: Environmental > Aquatic > Non-marine Saline and Alkaline > Saline ...
CGCTAATTCAATGGCCTTAATAACGGGCTTTAGTGCCCTTCCCCCTTTTTTGAGATATTTTATGTCTTCAATAACTGCTAAGAGGCTGACATGAGAAATTCCCTTGTCCACTGCAGCTAGTATCTGTTCTGTATTTTTCCCTTGTTTAGCTAATCTGGCTGCTATCATGACCGGAAATCCCATAGCCATAACGCCAAGGGCCGAATCAATAATCTCTATTTTATCTTTCTCTTTTTCGCCAATCATTTCCTGTGCCTGAAGAGCAGTTCCATAAACCGCGCTTAGCTTTTTGGAAGCGTGTATTGAAATAATCTTGTCTGCGCCCTGGTCTAATAAGTTTTGCCAAATCTGAAGGAAATCACCGATCGGACCTGACGAAGTTGTCGGATGAATTGGACCTTCTGCCAATCTTCGATAAAATTCATCGGGCTCGATATCCACATTGTCTCGAAAACTTTCAGTTCCAAAATGAACATAAAGCGGCACCACACTGATTTCCAGTTCTTCAGTCACTTCTTTAGGAATATCAGCCACACTGTCAGTAACTATTCTAATAGTCATTAACTACCTCCTTTTATTTTAGTATTTTTTTAAGGTACTTAATTGTTTCCAATTGTCTTTTGATACTGTTTTCTATCTCAACACCGACAAACTGTCCAAAGTATTTTAAAGGATATTCTTTTAAATAGTCTAACTCTGATAGATTTTTTAAATAATGGGGGTCTTCTGGCCAAGATTTTTTCTCCCTGTCAAAAATTTGGAAATCCTTAGCAAGACCAATATGACTGCAACCACATGGATATTTCTCTATCAACTCAATATTATGCCTATATCTCTCTTGCTTGTAGATTCTTTCATTTTCCAGATGAGAAAGGTCTACGCAAATACCAGCAAATTCTCTGATTTCTTCTTCCTCCAGCGGATCATAAGTATTTTCAATATAAGTAACCTTCTTATATTTATCTAAATCATACAGATAAGGATATTCTTTCTGACTATGAGCGTTAAAAACTTCTGTCTGATAATTGTCCACCAAGTAATCCAGCTCCCATATTTCCATGTCTGATCTTATATGAACAAAAGGAATGCTCTTGACCCCAGTCCCTTTCAGAGCCTGGTAGAGTTTTTTCCTTTCTTCTTGCTTTAAAAAGGTCGGGAAAAGAGCAATCTCTTTTAGTCTAAGTTCTTTTATTTCTTCTATTTTTTCTTGCCATCCGGAAAAACCGGTAGTGATGGTTGGTAAAATCTTCATATCATTAATATTATTATCTGTCTAGCCTCCTTTAACATCATTATCTGCCCAGTCTTCTCTGACGTTTAGCATAATCTGCCAAAGCCTCATCTAAATCTTTCTCAGTAAAATCGGGCCAGTACTTGTTGCAGAAGTAAAGTTCTGAGTAAGCTGCCTGCCAGATTAGAAAGTTGGAAATACGCTGTTCTTTGCCGGTTCTAATTAGCAAATCAAGATCAGATGTCCAAAGATTCTGGGAAATTATTTTTTCAGTAATTTTCTCTGCCGGAATCTTCTTTTTAATAATATTTTTCATGGCTTGAGCTATCTCAGCTCTCCCACCGTAGCTTAAAGCAAAATTTAAAAGCATCTCTTGGTTATTTTTGGTTAATTCTTCTATTTCTTTTATTCTTTTTTGGAAGAATTTGTCTAGCCTCTCTCGCTGACCAATTACTTTAATTTTTATGCCTTGTTGATGAATCTTTTGAATATTTTTCCTATTAAGCGCCAGTTTAAGTAATTTCATTAAATAGTTTACCTCAGTTTTAGAGCGCTTCCAGTTTTCGGTAGAGAACAAAAAAACTGTTAAGATTTTTATTCCTCGCTTTTTAGACCATTTCACCAAATTTTGAACATTCTCTAAGCCAACCCGATGGCCCTTAAGGGTTGGTAAATTTCTCTCTTTTGCCCATCTTCGATTACCGTCAATAATGAGACCTAAATGTTTTGGGACTTTTTCCATGACAATTTATATTATAATAAAAAATCACTTTCTATTTTAGTGTTTTTCGGTAAAAGATAAGGAGCGTTAAATCCTAAGAAATAAGCTAAGCGAGTGGCTGTTTTAGAAAAAGCAATCTTAGGTAAAAAATACCTTTTTACTTTTCTCTGATACTTCAAAAAATCAGGGAAAGTTTTCAAAAGAATATCAGCCCCTATCAGTCCCCAAATTACTCCTCCACCTGACCAAGGCTTGGTTAAACCAGCTGCATCACCGCAAAGAGTAACTGAAGTATGTTTAGGAATTAAAAGGCCTTGGGGGATAAAAGCTGCTCTCTCTTCTTTAACCAGAAGCTTGCCTTTCACTTCTTCGACCCTGCCAATAATGCCGTATTCTGTTTTCCTGCCCCGGGGAATCTTCCAGGAAAAACCATGTCTTATCGGCCAAACTTCAACATAATCTAAATGATTTTCTTCAGCTACAAATCCTTGAATGCCTAAACGATAATTCGGCTCTTTTAATCCTAAATTTTTCCTGACAACAGAGCTGGCGCCATCGCAACCAATTATCCTGTCAAATCCCTGAGGCAAAGCATTTACAGTATGGTTTAAAATAATTTCAGCTCCTGATTTTTCAGCCATTTTAGAAACATACCTATCAAGTTCAGCGTGGTCTATAACGAAGATCTTCTTGGAAAACTTAACCTTAAAGTTTTCTTGGGAAAGTGAATTAAACAAGAATTTATCTCATTTTGAATCAGTTTTCTGCTCTCTGGTATGAAGTTTAAAATTCTTTCTGAAAAAAGACCTGAACAGGCCTCTTTGCCAATCTTGCTTCTTTTCTCAAAGATAGTCAACCGATGGCCTTTCTCAGACAGTTTCCAGCCAAGATAAAGGCCAATTATACCCGCTCCGATAATAGCTACTTTCTTGGATTTGAATTGGTTGTTTCTCATAGGTTTTAGCAACAATATAGCCCATAGCAAAAGAAAGCAAAGAAATCAAAATAACGCCAATAACTAATATGATATCAGCTTGATATTTTTTGACAAAATGGCTAATCTTTGCTAAATTCATATTATATGGCTAAGACTAAAGCAACCGGAAGTTCTCACTTAGGAAGGGACTCTCTGCCAAAATTCCTGGGAGTTAAGCTCTATGAGGGCGAAAAAGCTAAGCCAGGTATGATTATCATCCGTCAGCGAGGCACTAAATTCCTTCCCGGCAAGAATGTCAAAAGAGGAAAAGATGACACCCTTTATGCTTTAAAAAAGGGTGTAGTTAAGTTTTTAACAAAAAGAAAAAGATCATTTGATAATAGCCAACGTATTGCTAAAATAGTCTCAGTAGAATAAAAAATATAAATAAAAAGTAAAAGTGGTTGAGGTTTCAATCACTTTTATTTTATACAAGCTTTAATGAACTCTCGGAATAAAGGATGAGGTCTTATTGGTCTTGATTTATATTCTGGGTGGAATTGCGTGCCAAGAAAGAAAGGATGGTTAGGCAGTTCAATTATTTCCACCAAATCCTTTCCAGGGTTTATGCCCGCCATAACCATGCCTTCAGCTTCCAACTTCTCTCTAAAGTCATTGTTTAACTCAGACCTATGACGATGCCTTTCAAGTGTAAATAAATCTTTGTAAGCTTTAGAACTGATTGTCTTTGGTTTGATTTTACATTTGTAATTCCCTAATCTCGTTGTTTCGCTGTCAATTATTACAGAATCGGCTTTTTTCAAACCGCAAACATGCTTGGCAAATTCTATTACTGCCAACTGCATGCCAAAGCATAGCCCAAAATAAGGAATCTTGTTTTTTCTACAAAACTTAATGACTTGCAGTTTGCCCTCCATACCTCTTTTGCCAAAACCTCCGGAAACGATTATGCCATCGTATTGCTTTAATTCCTTAACCTTTCCGTCTTTTTCATAGTCTTTTGAGTCCAGCCAGTAAATCTCCGGCTTTCTTTTGTGAAACCAGCTGGCATGCTTTATTGCTTCAACCATAGAAAGGTAACAATCAGTCAAAGCAGTGGCGTCTGATCGAAAAGATCTTTCAACTATGCCAATTTTCACTGGCTTTTTGACTTTCTTTATAACGCTGACTAATGTTTTCCAATCTTTTAAATTATTTTTCCGGGGCTTCAAATCAAATTTTTTAAGAATCCGATCGCTTAAATTCTCCTTTTCAAAATTAAGCGGAACTTCATAAATTGACTTGATGTCTGGGGCAGAAATAACATCTTCTTTATCCACATTGCAGAAAGTAGAGATTTTTCTTTTGTGGGCTCTGTCTAAAGGTATGGTTGAACGAGCTAAGATTATATCGGGTTGGATGCCGGTCGCATTTAAAGTTCTCACCGCTGTTTGAGTGGGTTTAGTTTTCATCTCCCCAATTATTCTAGGAATAGGTAGATAGCTGACTAGAATAAAAAGAAAATCTTTAGGATGACTTAATTTCATCATCCTGGCCGCTTCCAAAAACAGCATATTTTGATATTCCCCGACCGTACCGCCAATTTCAATTAAAACAAAATCAGCCTTGGTTTTTCTGGCTGCTCTTTTAATTCTAAATATAGCTTCATTGGGAATGTCGGGAACCACTTCTACGCATCTTCCCTTGTATTGTAAATTCCTTTCCCTATCTATTACTGATTGGTAAACACGGCCAGTGGTCATATAGTTGTCGCTGGTCAATTCCTCGTCCAGAAATCTCTCATAGTTCCCCATATCCTGGTCGCACTGATCGCCGTCTTTGGTCAAAAAAGCCTCTCCGTGCACTAAGAGATCCATGGTCCCAGCATCAACATTAACGTATGGATCTATTTTGATGGCGGTTACCTTAAACCCTTTGCTTTTTAAAATCTTGCCAATGCTGGCTGCAGCCACGCCCTTGCCAATGCCGGACATGACTCCACCAGCAACAAAAATATATTTTGCCATTATTTTTCTTTTGCTTCGGTAATAATCACTTTTATTTCTACTTCTAAATTATGGCTGAAGCGGATTTTCACTGGAAACTCACCAAGCTCCTTTATGGGAGTTTCCAAAAGAAGCTGGGTTTTTTTCACCTCAAACCCCATTTCCTTAAGCTTGTCTAAAACCTTTTGTGAAGTAATTGCTTCAAACATTTGTTTTTCATCACCGACCTTAACCGGAATAATAACTTCTTGATCATCAAGAGTTGAAGCAACGGCTTGAATCTTTTTTAAATCCTCTTCTGCTTTTTCTCTTAAAGTTTCATTTTGGCTTTCCAGCCATTTTAAATTCTCTTGGCTAGCTGGTTTAACCAAACCTTTGGGAATTAAAAAATTTCTGGCATGGCCATCAGACACTTCTTTGACTTCATGCTTTTTGCCAATTTTATCAATATCTTGTAGAAGAATAACTTTCATAATAGAATTTCAAGGTTCTCGCTGAAAGCGAGGTCCTTATACTAATCTATCTTATCTTATTTCTTTGATTAATTCAATAGCTTTATTCAGTTGAGGGTCTCTGTCTTCTGTATAATCTTCTTCTGTCATCTCAATCTCAACATCGGGAGACAAGCCTTCTCCTTCAATCAAATCACCATTGGGAGTTAGCCACTTGGCAACGGTTATCTTGACTGAACCCTGCTTTAATTCCTCCAGAGTCTGCACTGAACCCTTGCCAAAGGATTTTTCACCAATTAGCAATATTCCCCGGTTATCTCTTAAGGCACCAGCTAAAATCTCAGAAGCAGAAGCTGAACCCTGATTAATTAAAACTATTAAAGGATAGGGCAAAAGCTGGGCTGAGCCTTGAGCTTTGTACTCCTTGTTCTCTTGCTTGCCACCGAAATCTTCTATAGTAACAATCTGTCCTCTTTCTAAAAACCAGCCAGTAATATCTTGAGCAACCTGCAAATAGCCGCCAGGATTATTCCTTAAATCTAAAATGATTCTATCGGCAGAGCTATTAAGAATTTCAATGGCTGCTTGCTGAAAGGCTGAGCGGCCTGTTTCAGAAAAGTGATAGAGCCTGATATAAGCAATATTCCCTTCTTTTATATCCCAGATTAAGGAAGGAATTTCAATAACATCCCTAATAATCTCAAATTCCTTTGATTCTAACCAGCCTTCTCTGAAAATTGTCAAAATAACAGGCGTTCCTTTAGGCCCGCGTATGAGTTTTACTGCTTCATCCGTAGTCATCTCTCGGGTATAGATATCATCTACTTTAACTATTCTATCACCAGCTCTTAAGCCAGCCAGCTTGGCTGGAGTACCTTCCAAAGGAGCTATGACTGTTAATTCGCCCTTTACAACATCAATCTCCATGCCAACTCCCTGGAACTCGCCAGAAACGTCCTCTTTAAATATCTTGGCGTCTTCTGGCGGCATAAAAACAGTATAAGGATCTTTCAGAGAGCTGACCATGCCAGAGATAGCGCCATAAATCATCTTCTGGTAGTCTATTTTCTCTGGATTAACAAATTTCTCTTCCAAAACTTGCCAAGCTTCCCAAAAAAGAGAAAAATCAAATTCTTCAGGTTGCCCTAGCTCAGCATTAATAATATCCTCAGGCGGTGTAGCTGGTATCTGAGATTTACCAAAATAAAAGCCAGCTCCAAAAATAACGGAAACTAAAACAACTAAAAAAAATGGAACTATTATTTTTCTTAACATTGTTTCATTATATCAAATCTAAAAAATAAAAGAAGCAGCAGGTTTTCGACCTCACTACCTCTAAATATCAAACTTAGTCCAACTCTTTTTCTATGTCTTCAATTTCTTTGCTAATAAGCTTTTCAGAAGCATCTAGGGCTTCCTTTAAATCGTCATACACTTTCCTTTCTTTTTCGCTGAAGCCGAAATGGTGGGCAACTTCGTGCCAGACAGTGTTTTTAACAATCTCTTTTAATTCTTCTTGGGATTGGGCCATTCTTTCTAAAGGTTCTTGGAAAATAGTAATTTTGTCGGGTAATCTCATACCAAAAGCCCTGCCCCAGGCGGTTTTGGGAACTCCCTGATAAAGACCTAAAAGAGAACGGAAAGGTGGCCTTTTTTCAATAACAACAGCCACATTGTCCATCTTTTCGCGGATATGCTCTGGTATTTCCAATAGAGCTTCTTTGGTTAATTTTTCAAATTCAAAGCTTGTCATTTATCTTAAAACTATCTTAATTTTGGCATTTTTTGAAGGATCTGTCCAATTCAAAAGCGCCCCAAAAGGAGCGCTTTTCTATCAAGACTGCCTCAACAATCAAGTTCCTTTCTTCTCTTGGTCATGCTTTCTCCAAGCCTCGGAGATAGCAGGTTCGATGTTGTCCAACTCGCTGAGAATTTTTTCTCTAATTTCTGAGGTTGCTATTTCTTCTTTTCCTTCTGCCATCTGGATAACGGCAGTTGCTACCTGCTCTGCTACTTCATTTTTTCTCTCTTCTGAAAGATCAGTTGTCTGAGCAGCAGCTGCAATTGAGTTTCTAATTTTTTCAGCAGCAAATGGTTGTTTTATCCCATCTTTTTTTATAACTTCTTTAGCCATAATAGATATTCTATTTAGTTAAAAATTGCGACCTTTAGTTATTCTATTTCTGAAGTTTTAAAGTATATATGTTATTTCTCATTTTCTTTAGAAACCATCTTAATTTTCCCATTTTAATGGTGTTTTGTCAAAAAAAAACAGTCTAATGATGGACGTTTTTTTGTATGCTGCGGGCTCAGACAATGGCTGATTATTTTTGGATACTCACCGACACATCTCGGTCATGGTGTTTTGAAGCTAAAATGGAATAAATGAGACGATATTATTTATGTGCTCCTTGGCGTGGACCGATACGAATAATAAGAATATTTAGTTTAGTTTTATAAATTTTATAAATAATTCGATAAGACCAGACTCGATATGAATAAACTCCTTCTAATTTTCCAGAGAGTTTCTTACCGCTGAAAGGATTATTAGCTATAAACGGCAGAGCAGATAAAATTTTTTCTCGGCTTTTTTTAGGAATTTTTGCCAGTTGCTTTTTTGCTTTTGGCTCGAACTTTACTTGATAGGTCATGTTTAGTTTTGCTTTTATCGGCTAAAACAAACCCGTATTCTCCAAGTACTTCTTCCAAAGTAGGATAACCTTTATATTTGCCTAATTTTACATCTCGATCAATTTTTTTAACATCTTTTTCTAGGCTAGGAAAATCACGTATTACTTCTAAGGTTTCCTGCCAAGACTCAAACTCTTCAGCAGACATAAAAGCAACTTTAGGTCTGCCTTTCTCGGTTAGAATATAGTGGGTTGATGGTTTTTGAACTTTTTCAGCTAATTCAAATATTTTTTTTCTTGCCTCTGAAATTGGCAAGGTTGTTTTTGTATTCATGATTAATGTTGTTTATTAATTTATATCTCTGTGTACATTATAGCGTACATCATACAACCTTGTCAAGAGCCGCCTCGTCTTAGAACCGCTTAAAATCTTTTCCGTAAATTTTTTCCAATAATTTTAATGTTGCCCGAACCGAAGGATTCTCGGTATTTTTCAATGCCAATCGCTCGCCAAATCTATTAAATAAAGGATTTAAAAATTCATCACCCCAAGAAGGCGTAAAGGTTATAACTCCTTCAAAATCTACTATAATTTTTTCTTCGCTCTTCATACTTTTTAAAGAAGACTCAAAAGCGGCAAAGGACTCTTTGCCAAATTGCCGGCTATTCAAGGTGGTGCCGAATTTTTTTAAGAAAATAGTCATAGTGTTTATTTTAGAACTTAATTGCAGCTAAGCAACCGCGGAAATTAACGGCTGATCTCTGAACGTTTATATTAGAATCATTTCTTTGAATTTTCAGCCAAGCGTCGCCCGTCTGAAAGAATAAACTTATCTTATTGGCAATGACAACATCTTTTACAAACTTCAAGCCGTTTCCTCTATATTCAGGCGCGCGTCAGCGCTTAAAACATCCTTGACTTCTTTTGGATGTTTTTCTTTTAGGAATTTTTCTCCGTCCTTAAATGAGAAGGTATTCACAACTTTCATAAGTGTTATTCGTTAAAAGGTTTTAACATTTTTAGTATAACACTTTCTATGAAAAACGAACATTGAGGAGCAATTTTTAGGCATAAAAGTTATCAACAGATGGAGTCTGGACTCCCTAGGACCGTGGCGGCATCCTGTCCTCGAAAGATCGAAACATTGATGTTGATACAAGGAATTACGCAAAGTATCTTCTCAAGGAAGGAACGCTTGTTGAGAAAAGAGAGCTTCTCTATTTTCTTAAAAGTAAACTAATCTTAAAAGATAGGAAAATACTGCTTCAGTAAAAGAAAAATTGAAAAGGCGCTCAGAGGGATAAAAATCCATGAGCGCCTTTGGATTCGGAGTAAGGTACTAACTATGATGTTTGTGGCACACAGCCATACTCTTTAGAACCAACCAATGGCGCCATTGCACCATGTTGTTTCACCACTCCTTCTGGCTGTTCGAGATAAAGTGTAGCAAGGAAACAGGCGGCATCAAAAGTATTTCCACTGTGGCCATCTGAGAGACCGGGTACGAGACGCTTTTGCTTCTTGAAGTCCATATCCTCCCACGACTGGATTGCTGTAGAAGTTTTTAATGCTTCAGCAATCATCACAGCTTGAGTGCAGACTAACATCTCATATGCTTCGTATTTCCAGCGGAAATCAGGATTATTGTTCCTGAATTTATCTATGCGACGCTGGAAAACTTCAGGTAGCACCTGATACTGTGCATTGAGATCTGCTTTATTCTGCTCAAATTCGGCCTTATCTTTCGCCTCCTGCTCACGCACCCACTGGGCATTCAATTCCGCCTCTTGCTCGGGTGTTCGGTAGAATACCTCCTGACCATCGAGATCAAGACCTCTCACGGGACGACCGATATCGCCACCATAAAAACGAGCAACTTGGCCCACTTTGGGTTCGACGCCATGTTCTTTCGAAATGTAGAACGCCCAACCATCTTTTCTGGTAATCTCCCATCCCTCTTCGTACTCTTTCACAGTAACAACTTTCGTTTCCTGATATTCACTATCTTCGTGTTTCTTCATGACGACCTCCTTTTTATTTTTTAATGTCTCCGTAACATTGATCTTCTTTCGAAAATCAATCTTACGGAGAGGAGAGAAAGAAGAAAAATCTTCTAACTCTCCTTTACGGGCTGGTTTTATTAAAGTTCTTTAAGAATTGCTATCCATTTGTCTTGAGCTTCTCGAGACTTTTTCATCGCCGCATCCATCAACGGCGCATGTGTTTTGAGAATCAGCTTTTCTGCATCTTCTCGATCTTCTGACGACTGAAGGATTTCATCCATTTCCTTCAATATCCTTGTCTCCTTGTTTATCGCGGCCGTGAGTTCCGCATAAGCCTTATCCTCTTCGGTTTGAGATGCGACCATTTCAACCCTCCTAATTTGAAATATTCTTCTATCGGTATTATATCATACCATTTCAGATTTGTCAAGTTTTTGTACGTAAAAACTGGTATCAAAAACCCACCGATTGGGCGGTTTTTGAAGATAGGCGCCTCGGTCACCTGACTTAGCATGTGATGGCTGCGGGGCTAGGATTCGAACCTAGATTAGTTGGACCAAAACCAACCGTCCTACCATTAGACGACCCCGCAATACAGGATATTTTACCTCACCTTTCCTCTTTTTGCAATGCTTCAACAATGGCTAATTCTAAAGGTAACTGGGGTATCGATGAATATTTCATCTTATTTTCAGCTTCCAGGAAAAGCTTTAAGATGCGCCGTAAATCAGCTTCCTCAAATCCTGACACCTGTGTCTGAAGTTTTTGTTGTTCTTCTTGAGTCAAACCAACAATAATCGGGTTAGTTAGATTAGCTTCTATTTTTAAAATTAAACCTTGCCTTAAATAGTTGATCAAGGCCTTAGTAAATTCTTGAACGTCTTTACCCTTTTCTAAAATCTTGTTGAGAAAATCAATAGCTTCCCCGGCTTTTTTTTGACAAATAAAATCAACAAATTCGCCAATTAACTTTGTGTCAGCCATGCCTAATAAGTCCTTAATAGCCTCAGCTTTAATCTCTTCTCCTTGGCTTAAATCACCGCTAAAAGTTAAAACTTGGTCAAGTAATCCTTCAGCATCCCTAACCGCTCCCCCTGAATTCAAAGCAATCAGCTCTAAGGCCGGCTTTTCAATCTTCACCTTTTCTTTTTTAACAATGTACTCCAACCTGTTGACAATTTCAGGCAAAGTCAGCTTTCTGAAATCAAACCTTTGGCAGCGAGAAATAATGGTTGGTATCATTTTGTGAATCTCAGTTGTGGCTAAAATGAAAATAGCATGGGCTGGAGGCTCCTCCAATGTCTTCAAAAGAGCATTGGCTGCTTCACGCGTCAATTGATGACTCTCATCAATAATAAAGACCTTGTATTTTGACTTGGTTGGTGAAAAACGAATACCTTCTCTCAGCTCTCGAATATCGTCAACTCCCCTGTTAGAAGCAGCATCAATCTCAATTAAATCAATAGCTCTGCCTTCATTAATCTCCAAACAAGAAGAACATTTATTACAGGGCTCAAACTCTTTATCTTTCCTATTTTCACAATTGACAGCTTTAGCTAAAAGCCTGGCTATGCTTGTTTTCCCACTGCCTCTCGGGCCAGAAAACAAATAAGCATGGGAAATCATGCCAGAAGTTAAAGCGTTGGTTAAAGTCTGAATAACATGCTCCTGGCCAACAATTTCAGCAAAGGTTTTTGGCCGGTATTTACGATATAAGACTAAATTACTCATAATTATCATATTGTAGCAGATGTGCTACAATAATTAAAGTTATGCTCCAACTCTACAATACTCTATCAAGGAAAAAAGAAACATTCAAACCAAGAAAAGGCAAGCTGGTTGAGCTTTTTGTGTGCGGGCCCACAGTTTATGATTTTTCCCACATTGGCCACGCCAGAACGTACATTGCCTTTGACATGATAGTCAAGTATCTCAGAGAAAAAGAATATGATGTCTTCTATCTTCAGAATATCACAGATATTGACGACAAAATCATCCAAAGAGCAAAAGAGAACAATGCTTCTCCGGAAAAATGGGCAAAAAGATTTGAAAAAGAATACTTAAAAGACATGAAGGCTTTAAAAATAGATAGTGTAACCAAGTATGCCAGAGCAACTAGCCACATCAAAGAAATCATCAACCAGATAAAGAAACTCAAAAACAAAGGCTTTGCTTATCAGATCAAAGACGGCATCTACTACGACATCTCCAAGTTCAAAAACTACGGCAAATTATCTCGCAGAACAAAAGAACAAGCAGAAGACGGTATTTCAAGGATAGATGAAGCTAAAGGAAAGAAAAACAAAGGAGACTTCTGTTTATGGAAAATATCAAAAGCAGGAGAACCAAAATGGCCCAGCCCCTGGCAAAAGGGCAGGCCTGGCTGGCATATTGAAGATACAGCTATTGTTGAAAAGTTCTTTAGTAGCCAATATGACGTCCACGGAGGAGCAAGGGACTTAATGTTCCCCCACCATGAAGCAGAAATAGCCCAAATGGAAGCTATCTCAAATAAGTCACCCATGGTTAAATACTGGCTCCATTCTGGCTTTTTAACAGTCAAAGGCCGAAAAATGGCCAAGTCCTTAGGTAATTTCATAACCATCCAGGACTTTCTAAAGAAACATTCAGCCAGAACTCTCAGATTCTTGGTTATTAAAAATCACTACCGCTCCCCTATTGACTACAATGAAAACTCAATCGTGCAGGCAGAAAGAGAATTAGAAAGGATAGATGAGTTTATTAATAAACTCAAAATTCTTACCTCAACTAAAACTTCAAGAAATAAGCAAATTTCAAAATTCCAAAAAGACTTTGAAAAAGCTATGGAAGATGATTTCAATACACCAAAGGCTATGGCTGCTATCTTTGAGTTAATCAACCGAGGCAATTCTTTAATCGATCAAAATCTTCTCAGTAAAACTGATACTAGAAATATTTTAGATTTTTTAAGAAGAGTTGATAGATTTTTCAACTTTATCTTCTGGAAAAAACTAAAAGAAAAACCTTCAAAAAAAATCCTTAACTTGGTTAAGGAAAGAGAAAAGTATAGAAAGCAAGGTATATGGCAGAAAGCTGATAAAATAAGGAAAGAAATCAAAAAACTTGGCTGGTGGGTCGAAGACACCAAACGAGGTGCCAAGCTTAAAAAGCTCTAATCGGTTTTCTCCGTAATCTTTTCTTTTGAGAGTGGCGCTTCTTTCTTTGCAGTCTTTTCTCTTTGGCAGCCCGAGGGATTCTGGTAGGAATCCTTTTCTTTTTGCGCTGCCCGAGCTTTCTTAACCTCTTTTGCAAAAGCTCAAAGGCTATTTTCTTGTTTTGACCCTGGGAACTGCGCCGATCAACTCGAACGACAATGCCTGAAGGCAGGTGGTGTAAGCTGACACCTGTTTTTTTTCTGTCTCTTCTCTGGCCTCCCGGGCCCCGAGAGGTAGAATAATAAACCTTTGTTTGCTTTTTTATATCTCTAAGATTATAACGCATTGATAGATTTTATCAAAAGATAACTTACTTGCCAAGTAAATTATCACATGGTAAGTTGAAATATATGGCGGAGGAACTACCAGAAAAAATACCACCGCAGAGCAATGAAGCTGAACAAAGCTTGTTGGGCTGTTTGATGCTTGATAAGAACGCTATTTTGAAGGTGGGCGATTTCCTGCAAGCCAAGGACTTCTATAAGGGCATCCACCAGACAATCTATCAGGCCATGGCTGAGCTTTTTGAGAAAGGAGAGCCAATTGACCTGCTTTCAGTTGCCAACCGTTTAAAAGAAAAAGATAAACTAGATGATATTGGCGGCAATGCTTATTTGACTGAAGTCATCAACACTGTACCTACTGCCACTCATGTTTTAAACTACGCTAAAATTGTCCAAAAAAAGAGGATCTTAAGAGACCTTATTGAGGCTTCTCATGACATTGGTCTAATGGGGTACGATGAAGCAGAAGATGTTGACGCCCTCTTAGACAAAGCTGAAAAAACAATATTCAGCATTGCCCAAAAATCCTTAACCCAGATTTTTGTTCTGGTCAAAGATGCTTTAGAAGAAGCTTTTGAAAGAATCGATCTTTTATCCAAGCATGAAAAAAAACCAAGAGGCGTGCCAACTGGCTTCGCGGCTTTAGACAATACACTGTCAGGCCTGCAAAAATCTGACTTTATTATCTTAGCTTCCCGACCATCCTTAGGCAAAAGTTCTTTGGCTCTTGATGTTGCCAGACAAGCTGCTATTCAGCACAACATCCCGGTTGGCATTTTCAGCCTGGAAATGTCAAAAGATCAAGTTGTTGACAGATTAATTGCTGCTCAAGGCAATGTAGATTTATGGCGATTGAGAACCGGCCGTTTATCTTCCGAAGGCGATAATAATGATTTTACCAGAATCCAGTATGCTATGGATACCTTGTCCAAAGCACCTATCTATATTGACGATGCAGCCACCTCCAATGTCCTACAAATGAGGTCAATGGCCAGAAGATTGCAAGCTGACAAGGGCTTAGGCTTAATTATTGTTGATTATTTGCAGTTGATGGAGCCGAGAAACATTAATGCCCCCATGGTTCAGCAAATGACCGAGGTTTCCCGCTCTCTCAAAGCTTTAGCTAGAGAACTGAATATTCCTGTTTTAGCTCTCTCTCAACTATCAAGAGCAGTTGAACAGAGAAGCCCACAAATCCCCCGTCTCTCTGACTTAAGAGAAACTGGAGCCCTTGAACAGGACGCTGATGTCGTCTTATTTATACATAGAGAAGATAAATACAGAGAAAATACTGAAAGACAGAATATTGCTGATATTATTATTGCCAAACACCGCAACGGCCCCATTGGCAGAGTAGAACTGTATTTTGATGAACAAAGAGTTTCTTTCCGCAACTTAGAAAAAACTGAGCAAGGCTAAATGTATTCTCAATCCATTCAAAAACTAATTAAGATATTCACCAAGTTTCCAACCATCGGACCACGCATAGCCAGCCGTTTTGTTTTTTACTTGCTAAAACTGTCCAAAGAAGAAATAGATGAATTGATAAATTCAATCTCCACTTTAAAAGAAAAAGTAAAGCTCTGTTCTTTCTGCTTCAAGTCTTTTGAAGGCGAAGGAGAACTTTGTGAAATCTGCCAAAACCCTCAAAGAGATAAAACCTTGCTCTGTATCATAGAAAAAGAAACTGATTTAATACCAATTGAGAAAACCCAGAAATACCAAGGCAGGTATTTTATTTTAGGAGGCAATATCGGCAAACTCAAGCAAGAAGATATTGAAAAATTAAGGATAAAAGAGCTCAAAGAAAGAGTTAAAGATGTAAAAGAAGTAATTATTGCTACCAACGCCACAACTGAAGGCGAAGCTACTGCTCTCTACCTAGAAAGAATACTTAAACCTCTCAATATAAAAATAACCCGGCTTGGCCGGGGATTACCTGTAGGAGGAGAACTGGAATATGCTGATGAAGAAACCTTAGGATCAGCTTTTGAAGGACGCAAATAGTTAAGCTATTTTAAGAATCTCTACTTGAGTAAAGGGCTGGCGATGGCCCTTTTTTACTTTGTATCTTTTCTTTGCTTTGTATTTAAAGATAATGACTTTTTTGGCTTTATCCTGCTTTAAAATCTTAGCTGTAACCTTAACGCCCTTAACCAAAGGGTCGCCGATCTCAACTTTCTTGTTTTTTTCCAATAGCAAAACATCTGAAAAGACAATTTCAGCCCCTTCTTTTTTATTCAGCTTTTCAATTTTTACCTTGTCGCCGGGAGAAACAAGGTATTGTTTGCCACCGGTCTTAATAACTGCCAACATATTTTATCCTTTTTTTAATTTTTTTGGCTCTGGCTCTTTAAACTCTTTTAATCTTTCAACTTTGTCAGAAAATAAATTAAGACGTTTCTCCGAAGTATCATAAGAGGAAACAGCATTCTTAAGATGACTGCCAAGCTTCCTAAAATCATTCATTAGCTTGCTAGCATCCTGCTGGACCCGATCCAGTCTTTTTAAAATTTCCTGGGTCTGCCGAGAAATCTGCGTATCTTTAAACCAGTGTTCCACGGTTCTCAAGGTTAAATAAATGGTGTTGGGAGAGGTAATAACCACTTTCTTTGACATGGCGTAATCGGGCAAATTGAAATCTCTACCAATATTGTTGACTATCTCATAATAAATCGCTTCAGCTGGAATATACATTAAAGCGAACTCAACCGTGGATTCTGAAGGTATTATATACTTTGCAGCGATTTTATCAATATGGCCTTTGACGTCTCCAATGAACCTTTTTTGGAAACCGTCCCTTTCCCCATCCGCACTCTCAACCATCTTGACGAAATTCTCGGCAGGAAACTTAGCATCAATCGGCAGTAATCTTTTGTTGGGCAGTTTTAAAACGGCATCAACCTGCTCACCGGAAGAAAACAAATATTGCCTTTTGTACAGCTCTTCCGGAAAATGCTGAGATAAAATGTGCTCCAAAGATGCCTCACCCCATTGGCCTCTCAACTTGGGCGACTTGAATATGTCCTGGAAAGAAGAAACATCTTTGACTTTTTCCTGAACCTGCTTTAATCCCTCTCTAATTTGGGTTGCTTCTTTGGTAAAAGAATAGATTTGGTCATGCATTTCCTTAGAAGTGCCTGCCTGACTGTCTCTAATCTCCTTTAATTGGCCGATCATCACATCGGTCAGACGCCTTTCCAAGTCCCTGATAGCATCTGACTGTTTCTCATCTACCCTTGATTTTCTCAGCCAAAAAAAGCCTATTATACCTACGATTAAAACAACGAAAAAAGCTGAAATTAAAACAATAGAATTTTGAATAAAAAATTCAGCCATTAAAATATCTTAGCATTTTTCCTTTATCCCGTCAAAAAGCTCTGTTCTAAATTGAATATTAAGCAATTAAATGGCACCTTTTTTTAAAGGTGCCTTATTCTTTTAATCGTTGAGGATGCCATCAGGAACTTTACTTAAGCTACGCGAGAGGTTTTTTATATCAGGATCGGTCATTTCCTGAAAAAATTGACTCTCAATCCTTTTTCCAGGCCAAGCTTCTTTACATTGTTGACAATAATCTTCTATGCCAGAAACACTCCCGGATGCCTGATAATGAACTAGCAGCGTTACATCTCCTTTGGCAGCACATTTTGGGCAATAACCTTTAAGCCAGAACCTAACAAGCTGTATCTCATTATAAGTAATTTCTCTCATTCAACCCTCCTTTCAACTGAGTTATCTTAGCATTATTTCAATAAAAGTTCAACCGTAATAAAGCCAACATATATTAAGAGCAAGAAAAGAGCTTCTTTTCTGGTAATCTCTTTGCCAGTTCTTGAAAACAAAACAAAGAACAAAGCAGCAAGACCAATAAAAACAATGCCAGTAATATAGGGTGAGAAATTGGCAACCTCTAAAGGGCAAATCAAAACAGTCACCGCTAAGACCAAAGTGGAATTGGCTACGACCGACCCCAGTAAATTACCGAGCACCATGTCTTTATGACCCATAGCAATTGCTCGAACACCAAAGGTTATCTCTGGGAGATTGGTGCCCAAAGCCACTAAAATCGCGCCAATAATCATTAAGGGCAAGTTAAAGGTTTCAGCCAGACGAGTAGCTGACCAAACAATGCCTTCAGCTGAAAGCAAAAGTAAAGTTAAGCCCAAAAAGAACATGCCAAAATCCTTTAAAAATAATCTAAACTGTGTCCACTCTCGATTCAGAGCATTACTGAAAACTTTGGTAAACCTTTCTTTCTGATAAAACAGCCTCTGCAGATAAACAGCTAAAGCCAAAAGCAAGATGACCCCGTCAATCCGGGAAATACTGCCATCCAGCATTAAAATAATAGGCAAAAAAGCAATGACCAGAGTATAGATGGAACTCCGCCGGATGATTGCTCCCTCGCACTTTAAACCTTTGGCCACTAAAACTCCGATAGCAACCGCCAAAGTCAAATTAATAATATTTGAGCCAATGATATTGCCAAAAGAAAGTTCGGGCTGGCCGTGCAGAGCTGACATAATACCAACAAAAAGCTCAGGCACAGAAGTGGCAAAAGCCATCAAAATGAAAGCTACTGAAAACTCTGTTAATTTTAAATACTTAGCAATTCTAATTAAACTGCGCACCAGCCAGGTGCCAGAACGAACTAAAACAGCGCAAGAAACAAGAAAAATTAAAATGTGAAGCCAAATCATATATCAGTTTGATGTCTAACAATAAAATAATATTTTGTAATCTCGATCAAAACTATATTCAATACGCCTAATCCTAAAATAATTAACCAATCCTGAAACCCCAAAGATATGGTTTTCAAAAGCGTTTGTAACAGAGGCAGGTGAACGCCAGAGACAAGCATCAAAAATCCAAATAGTACTGCCATTACTAAGAATTTATTGGAAAAAGGGTTAATGTGCCAAATATTCCTTCTCAGGCTTTTGCAGGAAAAAACATAAAACAGAGAGTTAATTCCCAAGCAAGCAAAAATCATTGTCCTAATATGTTGAATATCATGATTGCCCCGCAAAAGCCACCATAAAAGCCCTAAAAGTACAAAGTCAGTTAAAAGGCCAATAACAAAGATAATCACCTTCATTTCCCTGGTCAGTAAATGAACATCTTTGCCTTCTGGTTTTCTTTTTAAAACATCTTTTTCTTTCGGCTCAAACGCTAAAGCAATATCAGGCAGACCATCTTCAATCAGGTTAATCCACAAAATCTGAACAACTGTTACCGGCAAAGGCCAGCCCAAAATAATACTAACACCAATTAATAATGTTTCGGTAAAGGAATCAGAAAGCAAATAGGTGATGACTTTTCTGATGTTGTCAATAATGGCCCTGCCTTCTTCTATTGCTGCCACCATAATATTAAAGTTGTCAGTCAACAGAACCAAGTCAGAAACTTCTTTGGCCACATCTGTGCCCGAGCCCAGAGCTACCCCGATGTCTGCCTTTTTAAGGGCTGGCGCATCATTTATACCATCGCCGGTCATAGCTACAACCTGGCCTCTTTTCTGCCAGGCTTCAACTATTTTTAATTTATGGCGAGGGTCAACTCTGGCATAAATCTCAATGTCTTTGACTCTTTCCTGGAATTCTTTCTCTGACATCTTATCTAAATCCTTTCCTTCAATGATATTTTCATTTTCAGTTTTCAAACCAAGCTCTCGACCAATGGCTCTAGCTGTCAGCAAATGGTCTCCAGTAACAATAATAGGTTTTAAACCAGCCTTTTTACAAATCTTAATTGCTTCTTTAGCTTCTTCTCTTAAAGGGTCTTTTAAGCCGATAAAACCGACAAAGGTTAAGTCTTGCAATCCCTGTTTTAAACTTTCAGCTTTTTTATACCCTACTCCTATTACTCTCAATCCTCGAGAAGTTAAATCTTCTAATTGAGAGTTTAGTTTTGAAAAAGTGCCTGCATCCATCTTAGAAAAACTAAGAATCTTCTCTGGCGCTCCAGCTATATAAAGAATGTTTTCTTTGTTCCTTTGATATAAAGTAGCAATATACTTGTTTTCAGAATTAAATGGAATTTCATCTACTTTGACATATTCTTCCAGTAATTCATTCCTTTTAATGCTGACTTCTCCGCCAGCTGCCAGCAAAGCTCGGTCAGTCGGCCTGCCGCGAAGCCGCCAGAGAGGAAAAGCATCCTTGGGATTTTCAACAAAAGCTTCATTAGTCAGAACAGCTATCTCAACCAAAAGCTTCTGTTCTTTTTTAGCTTTCTCTTTAAAAACATCTGCCCAAGAACTTTTACCTTCAACGCTAATTTCATCTTCTAAAGTTACTGTTTCAAAAACCTTCATCTTGCCCTCTGTTAAAGTCAGGGTTTTATCTGTACAAGCAATTGAGGTTGAACCTAAGGTTTCTGCTGCTATAAGTTTTCTAACCAGACCTTTTCTCTTTAAGATTCTCTGCATGCCCAAAGATAAAATAACAGTCATGGCAACAGGCAAGCCTTCGGGAATGGCAGCTACAGCCACAGCAATAGAGATCATAAACATTTCTATAACCTCCCTTTCCTTTAAAATCCCACCAACAAAGATGAATAAAGAAATAAAAGCAATAACTAAACCAATAATCTTGCTGAAGCTGGCCAGCTTCTTTTGCAAGGGAGTTTTATCTTCGGTCGTTTCTTTGACCAAAGAAGCAATTCTGCCCATTTCAGTCTCTTGACTAATAGCAGTGACAACAGCTTTGCCCTTGCCATCTTCCACCATGCAGCCCATATAGACCATGTTGTCTCTGTCAGCCATTGGGGTCTCTTCAGCCAAGACTTCAGGCGTCTTCTGGGCTGTCAGCCACTCACCAGTTAAGGGAGCTTCATTGATCTTCAGGTTGTTGGCCTTTATTATCCTTGCATCAGCTGGCACTTTATTCCCTGAAGTTAAAATAATAATATCTCCAGGCACCAAATCAGATGAATCAAGTCTTAATTCATTGCCTTCTCTTATAACCTGAGCTTCAATCTTGACCACTTGCTTTAATGCCTTCAAGGCTCGGCTGGCTTTGTTCTCTTGAAAATAGCCAACAACTGTATTCAAAAGTACAGCGCCAAAAATAACAATAAAATCAGCCCATTCTCTTAAGAATAAGGTGATAACGCTGGCAATGATTAAAATATAAATTAAAGGGCTTCTAAGCTGATCTAAAAAAATCCTTACTCTTGATAAGGGTTTTTCTTCAGGAAGCAAATTCCGACCAAACTTTTTCTGTCTGTCTCTTACCTGGTCTTCTGACAAGCCTCTTTTAACGTCAGAACCGAATTGTCTAACAGCTTCTCCAAAAGATTGATTATGCCAGTTCTCAGCCATTAATCTATTGTAAACAAAAAAAAGGCGAATTAAAAGCCTTTTTTCGTTGTGGCCCCAACCGGATTTGAACCGGTGTTACATGCTTGAGAAGCACGCGTCCTAAACCACTAGACGATAGGGCCATGGCTAGAAGGTGATAATCCATTACTTCTTGCCATTCTTGATGAGCTCCTTAATAATTGCTTGAGGATTCTTTTTCTTACTGACTAAATCAATAATAGCTAAATTGAACTCTCGCATCTGGCTCTCAGCTATCTTCAGGGATATTCCATAATTCATATGCCTCTCAACTTTTTTTCGCAGAGAGTCCCTTTTATCCCTTATTCTCTTTTTTTCTTTAGAGTCAGCAATATCTCGCTCCTGTTCGAACGTGATACGAAAGTTATACATTCGGTAAACATGATTTTTGTACCATTGCCGAATTCTCTTGCTTTGTCCATCTAGAGTTATTATCATCCACGCCTCCTTGATTCTTATTTGGATTATCACCTTCCTTTAGTAGAATGTACCTTTATCAGTTTACCATAAAACCTAATTGTGTAAAGGCAAGAAAAAGCCGTCTGAGTCGAACAGACGGCATTTACAATAGGAGAAAAGAATCATCTTGTTTGTATTTGCTAGACTAACCTCCTGCTTACTTTTAGCACTTTAATGACGGAGTTCCTACCGTTCCCATTTTTCTTTAGCTCTAGTTCTACCTTCTTTCCGCAGAAGAGACACCTCTGCTTTTTATTTGTATTATTCGTCTCGTTACAAGTATTGCAGTGCGGACAATTATATACTACTTTTTTATGATAGTGATCATTTCCCAAGGAAATTCCTCCTTGTGCTATTTCTCCAAATAAATTAGAAAAAGAACTATTTACATAGATACCTCCTTTAATAAATTCTTCATCTTTATGTCTTTCCCTCCTGAAACATAAACCACATCTCCTTGCTCTATTTGGTTTTGTAGAGAAATTTTGCCTGATTCCACTATATCATACTGGAAAATTTTATCAACACTCATACCTTTCCTTTGAGCTCCCTGACCTATAAACTTAGCTCTCTGACCAAAGGTAAAAAGCAAAGAAGCTGCTCGAGAAACTCTTTCGCCAATTGTTTCATGAGCCTCAATAGTATATTTGCCAATGCCCAAAATATCTCCCAAAACAGCAATTTTTCTCTTACCTTCAATCTTACTTAAAACTTCTAAGCCTTCCATGACAGAAAAAGAAGAAACAGCCCCTGAATTATCTAAAATCCAAGAGTTTTTAATGCCTTTGATCAAACGCATTTTGCCTGGCACGCTTTGGTACGACTTTAAAGCTTCAGAAATCTCAACTAGATTTAAATCCAAAACCTGTCCGACCCCAACAGCACAAAGAGCAGCATAAATCTGTTCTTTACCAAAAAGTTTTTCTAACCAGACAGGCACAATCTTGCCTTGGTAATTTATCTTAAAGTTTGTGCCAAGGCTCGGGGTCTGTGTTAAAACAACGTCAGTTGCTTTAAAATCTGCCCTCATACCAAAACCAAAAGTCAAAGGATGAGCCCTGCTTTTATCTTTTATTTCTCTGACTGTTTCATCATCAAAATTCAAAATTAAAGAGCTGCGAGCAGGCAAAGCTTCAGCCAATTCTGTCATCTTAGTCGTCTGACTAATATCACCGGCAAAAAACTCCTTGTCAGGATGATACTGGCCAATATGAGTCACGACCAAAATAGACAAACTAGATCTCTTAACTAAAAACTTAAATTCCTTGATATCTTTTAAATCAGTCTGATAAATTAGGATTTCTTTGCCAATCTTAAAATAGCGTCTTAAAACCTGACGAATAGCCTCATGGGCAGTAGCTCTAGCACTGCCTGTGATAATAATAACTTTTGGTCTTTTTAAAATAAATCGCAGCTTATTCATAATCGGGCGGTATTTGATAATAATCAACAATATATTTAGCTAATTCTTGGAAAAGAGGCACAGCTGAATATTCAGCTGTTTTGGTGGCTGGATTGTCTAGTTTAACCAAGATTAAAAACCGGGGATCAAAAGCTGGTGCAAAACCAACAAAACTCTGCCAAGTTTTATCTGAATAGCCTTCTTTGTCTATATCTAAGGCGGCAAAAGACATCTGAGCAGTTCCTGTTTTGCCAGCAACATAATATCCAGGAATTCTAGCTCTTCTTGTATAGGGTCCGTTTTTCACCACGCTTACCAGCATTGCTGTTAATTTAGAAACGGTTGTTTGAGAGATTACATTATTATTGCTGATTTCTGGTTCAGTTTCAACCAAATAAGGCTTAACTAGTTTGCCACCGTTAGCAATAACACAAAAAGCTCGAGCCAACTGAATTGGCGTCATCTCAATCCCTTGGCCGTAACTAGCTGTAGCAAAATTTATTTCACGCCCTTGTTTAAACTCAGCATTTTGGGGAGAAACTTCCCACTGTAAATCAATTCCAGTTTTTTCGAAAATCCCGAATCGCTCAATATAATCCAAAAAGTCTTTATGGTCCAGTTGACTTCCAGCAAATACCGCCCCGGTATTAATGGACTTTTCCAAAACTTCAGTCATGGTTATCTCGCCCGGATAAATTCTTTGTTCATAGTTATAAATGGGCCAGCCGCCAATTTCAATTACACCCGGATCAGTATAGGTGGTCTGAGGAGTAATTTTACCTTTATCCAGAGCAGCCGCCATGGTAATTGGTTTAAATACCGAGCCTGGCTCGAAAATTTTCTGAATGGCATCGTTCTGAAAAACCGTGAAATTCTCTTCTTCAAAATATTGATTAGGGTTGAAACTTGGAAAATTGGCTAAAGCTAATATTTTACCGGTATGTGGCTCGATAACAATAATCTGGCCTCCTTCAATATTAAGATTCTCCTCGGCTTCCTTTAATAATTTCTCTGCCAGATACTGAATATTGTAATCAATTGTTAAATTAATATCTGAACCCTGCGAGTTATCCAGGCTTTCTCTAGAAAAAAACAAATAGCCCAAAGGCCCTTTTTCCCCTTCTAAAAACTGCTCTTTGCCTTTTAAAAGATCATCCCAATATTCTTCCACGCCGTACTGTCCAAAGCCGTCTTTGTTAACAAAACCCAAAACATGCGCAGCAAAGCTTTCGTACGGATAATAGCGCAGTTTTTCGTCTGCAAAATGAACACCGACTAATTCCCTTGCTTGCAGCTCTTTAAATTCTTCCTGGCTTATCTTTTCTTTAATCAGCTCATAAAGATTGTTTTTCTCAACTTTATTTAATAAAGACGCTTCACTCAATCCTAAAACATCGCTTAAAACCCGGGCTGTTTCTTCTTTTTCCTCAACCGGAATCTCTTTGGGAGAAATGTAAACTAAAGTATATGTTTTGGTGGTGGCCAAAGCGATATCATGATTCTGCACAAAGATATCTCCCCTGTCCCCCTGAAAGCTTCTGAAAAGTATCTGCTGGCCTCGAGCTAAAGCAGCATACAAGTCATGTTTAATAACCTGAACAAAAACTAAGCGACCCAAGATGGTCGCTGCAAAGATGAATATGAGAATGAGAACAAAATTAGTACGCCATCCCTTCATAAATTATTTAGCAACAACAGTACTGCCTGGCACTCTCAGATAATGAACCTGACCTACTTCCACATAATTTAAACTATTTAATAATGTTTCCAAATTAGTCAAAGAATTAAGGCTAGAAAAGTTGGTCTCTAGACTTTGGCTTTCCTGAAAGAATTTAGATAGCTGTTTTTCCTGGGTTGTAATTAAGAAACCAGCTTTGGTTATCTCATTAATCTGAAATATCTGAAAAACTATAAGAAAAATAATGAGAGCAGAGCATAAAAGCCACAAAGTCTTCAAGCTAAATTTGTACCTTATGGCCAAGGGACGCAAAATAGAAGGATTTAGAGTTAGAATGTTGTTCATATTTTTTGAGCAGCTCTTAATTTGGCTGACCTTGCTCGATGATTAATTTTAATTTCCTTAACCGAAGGAGTAACTGGTTTTTTAGTTAGAATCTTTAATGACTCACTCTTAAAGAAATTCTTAACAAGCCTGTCTTCCAAAGAATGAAAAGAAATAACAACTGTACGGCCACCGATCTTTAAAAGCTCTTGAGCTTGAGGCAATGCTTTCTCTAAATTATTCAACTCATCGTTCACAGTAATTCTTAAAGCCTGAAAGGTTCTGGTAGCTGGATGAAGTTTGCTGTGTAAATATTTCTTAGGAACAGCTTTTTTAATAATTTCTACTAATTGAAGGGTATTTTTAATTGGCCTCAGCTTTCTTTCGTTGATAATTCTTTCAGCTATCTGATAGGCAAATTTTTCTTCACCGTATTCTTTTAAGATTTTCTCGATATCAAACTTTGACCAGTAATTGACTATTTTCTCTGCGGTTAATTGAGTCTGAGGATTATATCTCATGTCCAAGGGTTCTCTTTTCCGAAATGAGAATCCCCTGCCCGACTCATTTAAATGCCACGAAGACATGCCTAAGTCAAATAAGATGCCATGAATTTTAATAAACTTATTCTTCCTGACAATCTCTTTTAAATTGCTGAAGTTATCGCAAACTAAGATTAATCGCTTTTGCTTTCTGATATTTCTTAAAAGTTCGGGGTCTCTATCTATGCCTAAAACTTTTCCTTCGGGCTCTGTTTCCTCTAGAATAGCTAAGGTATGTCCTGCTTCCCCAATAGTACAGTCAATAAAATTCTCGTTTGATTTAGGACTAAGGTATTGAAGAACTTCTTTTTGAAGAACTGGAATGTGCATAATTAAATACCGAATTCTTTTAAACGCTCAGCAATATCTCCAGCTGAGCTTTCCGTTCTCTTGCTATATTCCTGCCATTTCTCTGTGTCCCAAATTTCAATTTTATTAGAAAGCCCGAGAAGCGTCACATTTTTTTTCAAAGAAGCATAGTCTTTTAAATAATCAGGAATTAAAACCCTGCCCAATTTATCAAGTTCTACATCAGATGCTCCTGAAAGCATAATCCTGGCGAAATTTCTGGCATCAACCTGACTAGTTGGCAAATTTTCTAATTTAAGAGCAAGCTTTTGCCACTCTTCTAATGTATAAATAACCAAACAGTTTTCCAATCCTTTAGTAATAACTGCTCTCTCGCCTAAGTCTTTTCGTAATTTTGCTGGAATGGCTAATCTTTTTTTAGTATCAATTGTATGTTTATATTCGCCTATTAGCATTAAGTTATCCCCAATTTAGCTTACTTATCCCCATACTTATCCACAATTTTCCACTACAGCTCCATTATTGCCCACTTTGAAAACTTCGTCAACCACGCAGAAACACGAAAAAAAGCCCTAAAAGGGCTTACTTATCCACATCTTATCCCCAATTATAGAAATCTATTGAATTTTCAGCTTAAAACCACTGGGATCTACTTCCACCTTATTGCCCCGCTTAAGCTGGCCTGACAAAAGAGCTGAAGCCAAAACATTCTCCACTTTATCCTGAATAACTCTTCTCATGGCTCTAGCGCCAAAGGTTGGATCATAGCCCAATTCAACAATTTTCTCTTTCAATGGCAAAGTAATCTCAAAATCAATTCCCTTTTCTTTAAGGTTTTTCTTTAAAACTCTTAACATTAACTCAACAATAGCTAAAAGATTTTCTTTGCTCAAAGGCCAGAAAACAACCACAGCATCAAAACGGTTAATGAACTCTGGCCTGAAAATACCTTTCTCAAAAATATAGTCTAAAAGCTTTTGTTTAATTCCTTGCCATTTTTCTTTTGTTTTCAAGGCCTCTAAAATTATCCTATAGCCAGCATTAGACGTTGAAATAATAATTGAGTTTTTAAAATCAACTTTTCTGCCCAAACCATCCGTCAAAAATCCTTCATCCAACACCTGTAAAAATAGATTCAAGATATTGGGATGAGCTTTCTCAATCTCATCCAAAAGAATTAAGGAAAAAGGAGATTCTCTGACTGGCGTGGTCAGTAAACCCTCTTCTCCTTTACCGCCAATCATTCTGGGAATGTCTTTGACATTCTGGAACTCTGACATATCCAACCTGATCATGCGAGCTTCAGACCCAAAGTAAATCTGAGCTAAAGCTTTTGAAGTTTCGGTTTTGCCAACACCAGTTGGTCCTAAAAAGAGAAACGTTCCCATGGGACCCTTGCGAATCGTTACTTCAGCCCGCGCCCTTCTTAAAGCAGTAGAAACTTCTTTGACAGCTGTATCTTGATTAATAATCCTCTCATGGATTAACTTCTCCAAGTTAAGCAAAACTTCTTTTTCTTTCACCTCCATCTCACCAACCGGCACCTGAGTTTTCTCAGTAATAATTTTAGCAACGTGAGAGGGCAAAAGAACTTTATCCTTGGTTGACTTTTTAACATAAATCATGACTTCGTCTAAAAGATCGTTTGCTTTCTTGGGAAAAACCAAAGAGGGCATAAAACGCTTGGTCAAAGAAACTATTTCTCTTAAAGCAGGGTAGCTGACAAATAATTTATATTTCTGTTCAAGGAATAAAGCCAAGTTTTCTAAAATCATCATCACCTCTCTTTCTGAAATCTCTAAAACTTCGACTTTGGCAAAAAGATTTAAAATAGAAGGATTTTGTTCAATGTTTTTGTGCAGTCCAGCAAAACTGGTCACGGCTACAATCTGAAACTGGGGCAGATGTAAATAAGAAGAAAGAACGCCGGAAATATCAACTCTGCCCGGTCCCGGCTGAACTCCGACAAAATTATGAAATTCGTTTATGACTAAAATAATATTACCAGCTCCAATTGCTTCTCGGAAGATTCTATCCAAAACAGCTTCTACTTTCTCAGGATCAGCAATGGCTGCTAACAAACCTGAAACATTAAGCTCAACCACTCTTTTATAATTAACATCAGCTAAGCTCTGACCCAAAACAGCACGTCTGACCAAACCCTGCACGATTCCCTTTCTGCCAATGCCTGGCTGACCGACCAGCAAAACATTATTGTATTCTCTCCGACCTAAAATCCTTTCAACGCTTTCAATTTCTTTTTTATGACCGATAATTTCAGGAAAACCCTGCTTTTTGGCAATCTCAGTCCAGTCAGTGGAATATTTATCTAAGGTCAGAGTATAACCAGCTGTCCATTCTTTAGCTAATGTTCCTTTTTTCATCAGATTCTGATACTCCCACCATTTCTTCCTTTCTTTAATTCTTGCTTCTAAAGACTCCAGCCACCAAGTTAAATTCTCAATATCTTGAATCTTTAATTTGTGGTTAATAAGAATCTTTTGGAAAACTGGATTGTGTTTGGCTAAGGCAGTTAAGACATCGCCCACAGTGATTCTTTGATGTTTTTTCTTTTGAGCAATCTTTAAAGCTTCAACCATTGTTTCTTGAAAATCCTTTGAATAGTTAGCCTGGCGGCTAACTTTCTTGCGAACTTCTTTTTTGATGTTTTTCATATCAAGCAGCAGCCGAGAAAAAACAAAGTTCAACTGTGGATTGTTCTTTAAAATGTTATAGAAAAGCCCTGTTGAATCAGTGGTTCTATGGGCTGCCCGGGCTACCTCAAAGCTTAAATGTTCAGCTAAATTGTCGCTTTCGGGTATTTTAGGTTTTTTAAGTTTTGATTCAAAAAACTTAAACTTAAGCCAGCCAAGACAAGTAAAGGTTAAAAGGATTATGCTGAGACCTAAAAGAACAGAATTTGATTCCTGGGAGAATGATTGAGTAAAAAAGCCATAGAGAAATAATAAACTAAAAATAAGAAATAAAACAAAAAATATTTTCTTAAAAAGTTTAACAAATCTGGAACCTAAATCCCACTTTAATGCTTGGAATATTCTTGCCTTTTTTAAATCAAAAGAGAATTTTGAATCCATAATAAAAACCTAAAATTAAAAGCAAAGGCAAAATCAGCCAAATAAAAAAAACAACTGCCCCGGCAGCAAAAACAAAGATTTCAGTAATTAAGCCGCAGACAATAAAAACAGTCCTCATAATGGCACCAATAACCCGAGACATCATATTAAAAGTAAAAGCTTCAAAGTATCTTTTAAAGTTAAATCCTCGGCCGTAAGAATAATGGTATCTGCGCCAATGAGAAAAAAGGGTTCTTAAAAGCAAAGGAACCGACCAATAATTCAAGTTAAATCTCAAACAATTCTGCCAGGCCCGCAGAATGCTTTTGGGCATATCAAAAAACTGCCACTCCAAATATAGAATAAAAATATTCCTCATCATTTATATATTATAACATAGAAAAATAAAAAAGGCCGCACCCTTTAACACAAATACGGCTTTATCCTCCTAATAATTACTCTGATACTTTATCTTTAAAAAAAAGATGTCAAGGCTGACATCTTTATGTGGGCGGTACAGGACTTGAACCTATGACCTTACGCATGTGAAGCGCACGCTCTACCAACTGAGCTAACCGCCCAAGATTCTTGACTTAATATTATCATTTTTGGATAAAAAAACAAACCCTTACAGGTATTTTTCCTGCAAAGATTTGTTTTATTCTCTAATATATGCTTATTCTTTAAGTTTTCTGTACAAATCTTTCAGAATGTCTGTGGCTATTTCTTTACCCCCCAGACCAAAAGCAAGACCAGCTGAGATGACGATGACCGCCACCAAACCAGTAAACAAGGTCTGAACTAGAACTGCGCCAACTCCCAACTGCACCAAGATAATGGAAATGGCAAAAATCCAAATTGACCACTTAACAATCATTCCAACCAGCTGTCCATAGCCTACTCTGATTGATTCAACTGATGCTCTGACCACTTTCTCTAAAATGTCAGCAAGAATGACTGCTACGACAAATATAAAGGAAGCGACAACAACATTAGGCAGGTAGGCCAAAAGCTGTCTCAGGAGGCCAGCAAATTCTCTCAGTCCTAAAATCTCAACAGCCGCCATCAAAAAGACAATAACCAAGATCCACTTGATAATTGCTCCAATAAAGCCAGCTGCATCAATTTTGAACTCTGCTTTGGCTAAAGCATCTTTCCAAACACCTCTCTCAAAAATGCGGTTGAATCTCAGCTTCTTCAAAATCTCGGTGACCAACTTTCCCACACCGATTGCAATAAACCAACCAATAACAAAGACAATGATTGCTCCAACCACGTTAGGAAGAAAATTCAAAAACCCCCCCCAAAGATCTGTTAATTTTTCTATGGTAACTTCGTACCAATTTGCACTCATATCACTTTATAGTTAATTATTAAATACTTAAAAATCGACCTTTTAAAGATTATTACATTATATAACCCCCAAGAGAAACAAAAAAGCCACCCACCTGTGGATAACTTCTATGTGGACCTGGGCAGAATCGGACTGCCATCTCCGCTTTGCAAAAGCGGTGTTCTACCACTAAACTACAGGCCCATGAGTAGCGTAAAAACAATTGAATCTATAGATCCTTTCATATCTTTTTCAGGTATCGATCCATGAAAGCTTGAATTGCCATCATGAGTTCTCGCTTCTTTTCCACGCCCATAACATAAATACCACATGTTCCGTGTCTAGAAGATTCTTTATAAGAATAAGTTCCCTTTTGTAATTTGCGAATCTGTGTTTTGTAAAATTGTGTTTCTAAAAATTCTAATTCATCCTCCCAAAACTTTTTTTCTTTTTCTGCATCCATGCCCTCATGAAGGTGCAGCTCTATCCTCATCTCTTCTTTTCTTATCTCGAGAAATTCAATCATCCATTCAATAAATAATTTTATGATTTTGGGATTTGTATTTGCCAAGTTTATTCTTTCATATCTTCTTTTATCTCCTTCACCCAAATAAAGCATTAACCCTGCTACAAAAAAGACGTCTTTCGAATACTTAGCAAATCTTTTTCGATATTTATTATAAATCTTGTAATCTTTAAGTTCTCTTTTCTTTTGCATAGAGACACGAAATCTTTCTCTGCTTGCCTCACCCTTTTTCCATCCCTGACGACGTAATACCAGAATCCTTTCTTCACTCAGTGGGAACTCACGCAACCAGTAACTTAAGGTGCTTTTGGGCACACCTAATCTTTTTCTAATTTCTCCATAACTAAGATCTTTTTCCATGCGAAGTTTAATGACTTGTTCTCGCAGTTGTGAATTCATTTAAACGCATTTATTTATTTGTAAGAGCTCTAGCCAATTGAGCTAAGGGCCCGCGCACCATTATCACTTCATGCCGTTCGGCCGTCTAAAGACGTCGCGAAGAGGCATTCCGTGATGTGTCGCTTTTCTCCGAAATCACTTCGTGATTTCGGAGGCCTCTTTTTTCTTTTTCTCTTTCTTAGGTTCTTCTTTAGAAGGCTCTTCTTTTTTAACCTCTTCTTGTTTAGGTTCTTGTTTAGGAGATTCTTCTTTTGGTTTTTCCTCTGTTTTTTCTTCTTTAGGCTTGTCTTCTTTCTTTTCTGCAGGTTTTTCCTCTTTTGAGGCTTTAACGGGCTCCTCTTCTTTTTTCTTTGCTTTTTTGTGTACTGGAATTTTCTTGCCCTCTAAAATCCCTTCTCTGACCAGCATATTATGAACCGTGTCAGAAGGTTGTACCCCTTGGGATAACCAGTATTGGATCCTTTCTTTTTTCAATGTCTTCTCTTTGGTCAAAGGGTTATAAGTTCCTACTTCTTCGACAAAACGACCACCCCGTGGTGGATTACTTTTGTCAGTAATAATTATCTTAAAGAATGGTTGATTTTTTTTACCAACTCTTAATAAACGAATAACTAACATAGTATTAACTATACCCAAAAATTATTAAAAGTCAACTACCATTTCTTGGCTGCCAAAGCTTTCTTAGCTGCTCTTTCTTCTCCTTCCTGCTTGGAAGAACCTTCTTCCTGAGCGATTAATTCTTTTCTAAGAAAAGCACCGATAATGAAGTGTTTAGCATGATCTGGCCCCCATTCCTTCAAGACTTTGTAGGTCGGAGTAACACCAGCCCTTTCCTGAGCTTGTTCCTGGAAAAGAGACTTGGCGTCCTTGAAAGCTCGCGTCTCAATAATCTGAGCCAGCTTTTTAATTAAATATTTCTTAATGAAATTCTGGCAAACCTTGTAGCCCCGATCTAAAAACAAACTGCCAACAAAAGATTCAAAAGTATTGGCTAAAATATAATCTCTGGCTTTGCCTAACTCTTTAGACTCTCCCCTGCTTAACAAAAGAAATTCATTAAACCCAATTTCTCTGGCAGTTTTTGAAAGTATTTTGGCATTGACCAAAGCGGCCCGCCAATTAGTCAAATCACCTTCTGGTTTTTTAGGATACTTTTGGAATAAATACTCAGTCACCACCAACTCCAAAACAGCATCTCCTAAAAACTCTAATCTTTCATTATGGAAAAGGTAAAAATCAGGATTCTCATTCAAATATGACCTGTGGACAAAGGCCTGAATCAACAAATCCTTTTTTTTAAACTTAATCTTTAATTTTTTCTCTAGTTTAGAAAAATCGTGCATAATTATTTTTTATTCTCTATTTTTTAATTTGAGCGAAGCGAAAATCAAGGTTCTTGAGCCAAAGGCGAAAGGTTCTTATAAACCGTACCTAAAACTCCGTTAATGAACTTGCCTGAAGATTCACCGCCAAAGGTCTTGGCCAGTTCAATTGCTTCATTTATGGCTACTTTTGGAGGCACCTCTTCTTTTTTACTATAGAGCAGTTCATAAAGACCGATTCTCAAAACATTCCTGTCAACAATGGTTATCTGGTCAATCGGCCACTCCGGAGCTGCTTTCTCAATGATTTTGTCAATCTGAGGAAGATGGTCTCTAACACCATTGACCAGCTGCCAGACAAAGCTTGCATCTTCCAGGCCTGGCCCGTATTCTTTGATATTTTTCTCAACAACTTTTTTCAACTCCCCTTGTTTTTTACCAGAAAAATCCCACTCATAGAGGGACTGCATAGCTATGGAACGTGATAAATGACGTGAGGCCATAAATTTCAGGTGGACCCCTTTCTTCAAAAGAAAGGTGTCCAACCTCCAAAAAACATTAATGTGTCGCTTGTCCGGGACCTTATAACCCGTGACTGCGCGACTATTTCTTACTGAGCCTTTCCCAATTTAAACCTTCTCTCTTTTGAGTTTGTTTCTTCTCTGGTTCTTCTTTGGCTTTCATTTCCTTTTCTTTCTTTTTCCTTTCTTTCTTGGTTAACTTCTTCAAGACATCAACCATTTCCTGACCTTTATAATAACCGCAGTTAGAGCAAACAGTATAAGGTAAAACTGGCTGACCGCATTTAGGACAAGAACTTAAAACAGGCGCCTCAAGATAGAGGTGCATTCTTCTTTTATTTCTGCGAGATTTAGTATGACGCTGTTTTGGTACGGCCATGTTTTATTAGTTTAGCAGAAACTATTCATCTTTTCAAGCTAATCTAAAGCTCTGGCGATGCAGCTTGCATGCGCCATGCTTTCTCAGCATTTTGTAGTGCAGTTTTGTAGGATAACCTTTGTGCTGGTTAAAAAAATAAAGGGGGTATTTCTTATGGTATCTTTGCATCATTCTGTCACGAGTAACCTTAGCAATGATTGAAGCACAAGTGCAAGAAAGAACTTTCTCATCAGCTTTGACAATTGACTTTTGGGGAATAGCTAAGTCTAAGGTCATCCTGCCGTCTAAAATCAGAAAGTTTGGCTTTCTGTTGATCTTCTCAACCGCTCTTTTCATGGCCAGCCTGGTTGCTTGCAAAATATTAATCCTATCAATGACTTTTTCAGAAACGCGACCAATCCCCCATTCAATTGCTGGATGCCTGGTTAAAATTGGGTAAAGCTCTTCTCTCTGCTTAGCTGTGAGCTGTTTTGAATCCTTAATCTGTTCAAGATTCAGTCTCGAACATCTTTTTACCACTACAGCACAGGCAACAACCGGACCAGCGGTCGAACCTCGACCTACCTCATCTACCCCAGCAATCTTTTTGTATCCCATCCTCCATAATTTTCTTTCTTCTTTTAAATTCGGCTTCATTATCTCATTCTAACATAAAATAAAAGCAGCAGAACTCACTGCTGCTGCTGCTTTCTTAGACAAAGACGTGTTTCTAAATCCCGATAGAGCTTGAGTGGGCAACGACAAGCTGTTTTGTTTATCCAAAAGTCTCTAAGGTCCCACCATTCTGGATCTTCTTCAGCAAAAGCTTTTATTTTATTATGTGCTGCTTTTTCTTCGGGAGAAAGTTCATCAAGATCAATATCTTCGCCATATATTGTCTTATAGCTATTCATTGAATTCCTCCTTTTCTTTCCTTATTATATAATTTGATTTAAAATTGTAAAGTGATATAATCAAATAATTATGGCGAGATTTACTCACCTGCATGTTCACAGCCATTATTCTCTGCTCGATGGTCTGCCCAAGATTGACGAGCTTTTAGATTATGTCAAAGAGTCAGGCATGGATTCAGTAGCTATCACTGACCACGGAGTCTTATACGGTGCAGTAGAATTCTTCAAGAAGGCCAGAGACAAAGGAATAAAGCCAATTATTGGCTGTGAAGCGTATGTAGCCCTGGAAAGAATGACTCAGGAAAGGCCCAATATCGATGACAAAAGACACCACCTAGTTCTTTTAGTCAAAAATGAACAGGGCTACAAAAACCTAGTTAAACTAGTTACCAAAGCCCATCTCGAGGGCTTTTATTATAAGCCAAGGATAGATGAACAATTACTAGCACAATACAGCCAGGGACTCATTGGCTTGTCTGCTTGCTTACAAGGAAAAATTCCTCAATTGATTCTTTCAAAGAGACTCAAAGAAGCAGAAAACCAAGCCCTAAAATATCAGGAAATCTTTGGCAAAGGTAATTTCTATTTAGAACTGCAACACCACCCCAATAGTCCAGAACAAAAGAAAGTCAACGATACTTTAATGGCTATCTCAAAGAAAACAGCTATACCTTTGGTTGCTACCAACGATGTTCACTATCTCAAACCAGAAGACGCTGAAGCCCAAGATATTTTAATGTTAATTAATACCGGTTCTGATCCCAACGACCCTGAAAGACTAACCATGAAAGCAGGTGACTTTTCTTTAAGAACGCCGGAGAGAATGATAGAAGATTTTAAAGATATTCCTGAAGCCATCAGCAATACTCAAAAGATAGCTGAGGCATGCAATTTCCAATTTGAACTAGGTAAAACACAACTGCCTTATTTTGAAGTACCCAATGGCAAATCTGCTGATGATTACTTAAAAGAGCTTTGCTATCAAAAGCTGGAAAACCGCTATGCCAAAGCAAATAAGGAAGTAACAGACAGATTAGAATACGAACTTTCAGTAATAAAACAGACTGGCTTTGCTTCTTACTTCCTTATTGTCCAGGATTTCGTCAACTGGGCAAAAGAAAACAGAATTGTCGTTGGGCCGGGCAGAGGATCAGCAGCCGGCTCTCTTGTCTCATACGTCTTAAACGTTACTAATGTTGATCCTTTGAAATACAATCTTTTGTTTGAAAGATTTTTAAATCCGGGCAGAGCAGCCGGATTGCCCGATATTGACCTTGATTTTACCGACAGAAGAAGAGATGAAGTCATAGAGTATGTAGCTCAAAAATATGGCAGAGACAAAGTAGCTCAAATTATTACTTTCGGTACTATGGCTTCCCGAGCCGTTATCAGAGATGTTGGCAGAGCCTTAGGATATGCCTATAGCTTCTGCGACCAAATTGCCAAAATGATTCCTTTTGGTTTCACCTTAGAACAAAGCTTAAAAAGAATACCTGAATTCCACCAGGCCTATGAAACAGATGATCAAACTCATAGATTAATTGATTTAGCCAAAAAACTAGAGGGTGTGGCTCGCCATGCTTCAACTCATGCTTGCGGTGTTGTTATCTCTAAAGATCCTTTAGAAAACCTAGTTCCTTTACAACACCCGACCCAGAACGAAAAGATTATTATCACCCAATATGAAATGCATTCAATTGAAGACTTGGGACTTTTGAAAATAGACCTTCTTGGTTTAAAAAACCTAACCATTATTGAAGATACTTTAATCAGAATTTATGCTGTCCAGAATAAAAAAATTAATATTCAGAATATTCCTTTGGACGATAAGAAAACCTACAAACTCCTGCAGGAAGGCAACAGTACGTCTGTTTTTCAATTGGAGTCAGATGGTATGAAAAGATATCTCAAACAATTAAAACCAACTGAGTTTGAAGACATCATTGCCATGGTGGCGCTATACCGGCCAGGCCCTATGCAATTCATTCCTGATTACATTGCCAGAAAACACAAGAAGAAAAAGATTGAATACCTTCACCCAAAATTAAAACCAATCTTGGAAAAAACCCAGGGAATCTGTATTTACCAGGAACAGCTAATGCAAATTGCCAAAACTCTAGCTGGCTTTTCTTTGGCTGAAGCAGATGTTTTAAGAAAAGCAGTTGGCAAAAAGATTAAATCTTTATTAATGACTCAAAAAGAAAAAATGATTAATGGAATGATTAAAAATGGAATAGAAAAGGAAATTGCCCAAAAGCTTTGGGAATGGGTCCTGCCTTTTGCCAGTTACGGCTTTAACCGAAGCCACAGCGCATCTTACGCCACTATTGCATATCAGACAGCTTATCTTAAGGCTCACTTTCCTATAGAGTTTATGTCAGCTGCTTTAACTTCAGAAAAAGCTGATGTTGAAAGAATTGCCTTTTTGATAGACGAATGTAAGAAAATGGGTCTGGAGGTTCTGGCTCCGGACATCAACGAAAGCTTTATGAACTTCTCAGTCGTGCCCAAAAAGAACCAAATAAGATTCGGTCTCCTGGGCATTAAGAATGTTGGCACCAATATCGTTGAAGCTATTATCAAAGAAAGAAAAACCAACGGACCGTATACTTCCATCAATGATTTTATCTCAAGGGTCAACTCTAAAGATTTGAATAAAAAGTCACTGGAAAGCTTAATCAAGGCTGGAGTTTTTGATAAATTAGAAGAAAGGAATACCCTACTCAGCAATCTAGAAAGGCTTTTAGAAACAGCTAGAGAAACTCAGAGAAACAAAAATAACGGCCAAAAAGGCCTGTTCGACGGCATGAAATATACAACGACCCTGGCATTAGACCAGACTAGCACTGCCACAGAGAGTGAAAAATTAAACTGGGAAAAGGAGTTGCTCGGTCTTTATGTTAGCGGCCACCCCCTGAAAAACTTTGAAAAGGCTTTACAAAAGAGATCATTACCAATTACCAAAATATCGCAAACCTTAGTTGGCAAATTAGTAAAAATTGGCGGTATTATCTCTGGAATTAAGAAAATCATTACCAAAAATGGCAAGCCAATGTTGTTTTTGAATCTAGAGGACCAGAATGATAAAATTGAAATAGTTGTTTTCCCTGGCATTATCGAGAGAAATCCAACCCTATTTCAAGAAAATAAGATTGTCCTAATCTCAGGAAAAGTTGATGTAAGAGATGGCAAACCCAAAATCATTTGTAACGAAATTGAGGAAATCATTGAAAAATGATAAATTAATTATATGAAGACTGAAACCATACGTCATTCATTAGCTCACATTCTAGCTTATGCTGTCCAAGAATTATATCCGAGAACCAAGTTTGGTATGGGGCCTAGTATTGAAAATGGCTTTTATTATGATTTTGACTTAGCAAAACCTATTAAACTAGAGGATCTACCCAAAATAGAAAAGAAAATGAAGGAAATACTCAAGCAGAATATAGTATTCAAAAAAAAGACAATCTCTAAAAAAGAAGCTCAAAAGTTATTCAAAACCCAGCCCTATAAATTAGAACTGATAAAAGAACTAAAAAGAATCACTATTTACCAAAGTGGCAAGTTCATAGATCTGTGTTCAGGCCCCCACGTTAAATCAACCAAGGAAATACCCGTTAACAGCTTTGAGTTGACCAAAACTGCTGGTGCTTACTGGAAAGGTTCTGAGAAGAACCCCATGTTAACCAGAATTTATGGTCTAGCCTTTAAGAATAAAAAAGAATTAGCAAATTATCTTCGGAAAGAACAAGAGGCTGAAAAAAGAGACCATCGTGTTTTGGGCCAAAAATTAGAATTGTTTTTGTTTGACGAGGAAGTAGGAGCTGGCTTGCCTATTTGGCTGCCCAAAGGAGCTGTTTTGCGGCATATAATTGAGAATTATCTATACCAAGAACTTAGCAAACAAGGCTACAAGTGGTTGTCTACTCCCCATATTGGCAATTTAAAGCTTTGGAAAAGATCAGGACATTGGAACTTTTATAAAGAATACCTCTATTCCCCCATTAAGATAGAAAATGAGCAATATTTGTTAAAGCCAATGAACTGCCCTTTCCATGTTAAGGTTTATGGTTATAAAATCAGAAGCTATAAAGACCTGCCTCTGCGCTTTGCAGAACTTGGCACAGTCTACAGGTATGAAAGATCGGGCGTTTTGCATGGTTTGACCAGAGTCAGAGGCTTTACCCAAGATGATGCTCATATTATCTGCACTCCGGACCAGATAGCTGAAGAGATTGAAAAGCTTGTCAAATACGGACTGCAAATATTGAAAGCTTTTGGTTTTAAAGATTATGATATTTATCTAGCAACCAGGCCTAAAAAATACACCGGCACGCTGAAAGACTGGCAAAGAGCTGAAAACTCTCTTAAATATGTCCTTAAAAAACTTAAATTAAAATATCAAATTGACCCAGGCGGTGGAGTTTTCTACGGACCAAAAATTGATATCAAAATAAAAGATTCCTTAGGCAGACCATGGCAATGTACAACTATCCAATTTGACTTTAACTTACCAGAAAGATTCAAAATGACCTACATTGACCAAAAAGGCAGGAAACGCAGACCTTACATGGTCCACCGAGCTCTTTTGGGTTCGATTGAAAGATTTATTGGCGTATTGCTTGAGCATTATGCTGGCGCTTTGCCTTTTTGGCTTTCACCTTTTCAAATCTGGATTATCCCAATCGGCTCTCGGCATAAAAAATACGCCCAAGCCATCGGAGATCAACTCTTAAATATGGGATTGCGCCTTGAGATAAAAGATGAGAATGAAACAGTTTCTAAAAAAATCCGTGAAGGCGAGCTGCAAAAAATCCCCTATATGCTGATAGTTGGTTCAGAAGAAATAAAAGGCAAAACCGTCAGACTGAGACAAAGAGGCAAAGGAGATATTGGAGTAATGAAATTAGACGAATTCATTGAGAAATATACTAAAGGTCAAGCTAAAAACTAACCATTAATAATTAATAGGATATTTAGAAAACAGCCTTGAATGAGCTGTTTTTCTATTGTAAAATAAGAACCTGCAGGGCAGAACCTTGATTTCTCGCTTTGCTCGAAATTATAAAGATATGAAATATCATATCATTACCTTTGGTTGTCAAATGAATGAGGCAGACTCGGAAAGAATTGCAGCAGATTTAGAAAGAAAGAAATATAAGAAAGCTTCAAAGATAGATGAAGCTGATTTGATTGTAGTTAATATGTGTTCAGTCAGACAGTCAGCCGTTGATAGGGTCTACGGCCTTTTACCCAAATTCAAAAAATTAAAAGCCAGAACTATCTTAACTGGCTGCATTTTAAAAGAAGATAGAAGAAAGTTGAAGAATCGTTTTGATGAAATAAAAGAGATGCAACAACATAACTGTTGCTCAAGCTTGATTCCTATTTCCAAGGGCTGCAACAACTTCTGCTCATACTGCGTTGTTCCTTTCACAAGGGGAAGATTGATTTGCCGAGACCACAAAGCAATCTTAAAAGAAACTAAAAGAGCAATAAAAGCAGGTATAAAGGAAATCTGGCTCTTGGGCCAAAATGTTAATGATTACCATTCCCCGACTAACAAGTCTGTGAACTTTGCTCAACTCCTAAAACAAGTTAATAATATTAAGGGCAACTTCTCTATTAGGTTTATTTCTCCTCATCCTAAAAACTTTACTGACGAATTAATTACAACGATGGCTAAATCCAAAAAAGTTGCCAAATACCTTAATTTACCAGTCCAGTCTGGCGATAACCAAATCTTAAAGAAAATGAAAAGACCATACTCTATCAAACAGTATAAAGATTTAGTGAAAAAGATAAGAAAAGAAATTCCTGAAATCAACCTATCGACTGATGTTATTGTCGGCTTCCCGGGAGAAACCAAGAAACAGTTCCAGAACACAGTCAAACTGTTCAAAGAAATAAAATTCAACATGGCTTATATTAACAAATATTCTCCAAGACCGGGCACCACCTCCTTTCAACTAAAAGATAATATCCCCCTCAAGATAAAAAAGCAAAGAGAGAAAATCCTAAGAAAACTTATATGAGAAAAAAACTCATTGTTATTTTGGGGCCAACGGCTTCAGGAAAATCAGACTTAGCTGTTAAACTTGCCAAAAAATTCAATGGTGAAGTTATTTCAGCTGACTCAAGACAAGTCTATAAAGGAATGGATATTGGCACAGCTAAAATAACTAAGAAAGAAATGAAGGGTATCCCCCACTATCTTTTAGATGTTGTTTCTCCTAAAAAAAGATTCACAGTAGTCCAATATAGAAAGCTTGCCCTCAAAGCAATAAGTAAGATAGTAAAGAAGAAAAAAACACCAATTTTGTGTGGTGGCACTGGCTTTTATATCGGAGCTGTAGTTGATGGCACAGTTATCCCTAAAGTCAAACCAGACTGGCAACTAAGATCAAACCTCGAACAATTAGAAACAAAAGAACTATTTAAAAGACTAAAAAAGCTTGACCCAAGAAGAGCTAAAACCATTGAAAAGAAAAACAAGAGAAGGTTAATTAGGGCTTTAGAGATTATTATAAAAACCAAACAACCTGTGCCTAGTCTTCAAAAGAAACCATTAGCCTGTCCTGTCTTGATAATTGGACTAAGAAAAAACAATTTAAAAGAAATAATACAAAAGAGATTTTTTAAATGGTTAAAGCAAGGATTATTGAAAGAGGTAAAAAGACTAAAGAAAGATGGTCTTTCTTGGAAAAAGATTGAAGAATTCGGTATACACTATCGCCAAGCATCTCAATATCTTCAAAATAAGATAAGCCGTGAAGAAATGATAGAAAATTCTTTAAAAGAACTGCAAAATTATGCCAAACGGCAGATGACCTGGTTTAAAAAAGATAAAAGAATTCATTGGATAAAAAAACAGCCAGAGGCTATAAAACTAGTCGAAGAATTCCTTAACAAATAAAAAGAGGAAACTTTTGTCTCCTCTTTATCCTTTAATGAGCCTTTTATTATTGAAAACAGCTATTCTGTCTTTATTTCTCTGTTCTTTTCTTCGTTCCATTCTCTTTTATTCCAGATCTCAATATAGTTAAAACAACCGACTAGAATTACTTCCCTCTCCAATCCAGCATACTTTTTCAAACCTCTTGAGATTGAAATTCTCCCCCGGGACTTAATTTGGATTATTTCAAGGGGAGATATTTTTTTTAATTTCTCTATTATTTTTTCCAGCTCATATGACGGAAAAAAATAAAGACATTTCTCGGGACTTTGAGCAATAATTACCTGAATATCGATTCCGCTAAATTCTCTTAAAAATTGTGGCGGAATGGCTATTCTTTTTTTTTCATCTATTATACGGTCAAAATTACCAAGAAACATTTCCCTCTCCTTTTCTATTCTATTATTTAACAAGGTACTAAATAAGATAAACATATTATATATTCTAACAAAGATATTGTCAAGAGTTTAATATCTTCTAAATTAAAACCAGCCATAAAAATATAGCTGGTTTTTTGTTTCTTTCCCACTAGGCTGCGAGAAAGATATTACGCCACAGAAATTGGCTTCTTTCTCATTCGCAGCCTAGTGGGGCCGATGTCGTGAATTTTTTATCATAACATCGGCCTTGAAGTTAGCGATGTACCGGTGAAAGCTTCTCAGCAACAAGATTTGAAACTTCACAACCCTCAGCGGTTCTCAGTTTAAAAACATGTCCATTTTGGGCTACAATTCGGCCCATTAGAACCTGTCCACCCGAAACCTGAGTAGTCACAAAGCTTTGACCTCTTTTCGCTTTTACAGCCTCTGAAAAAGTCATTTCCACCCCTCCTTTTGTGCTATTATTTTGATTATATCACACGTTATCAACTTTGTCAAGAGCTACAATATAAACTCGGCTCTAGCTGGACTGGCTGTTAAGCTTGATTTAATAGATTCTTAGAAAATAAATAAGGGAGAAAACCTTCTAGTTAAGTGATTTTCTCCCCTTTTATTCGATCTCGTTCGAGTTTTCTATTCCCCTCGAGTCAAAAATTCCTCATAAGCGTGCGGGTGTTTGGGAATTGTTTCTCCCGGTGATAAGGTAGATAGGGCCTGAGTCAGTCTGCCGTCGTTAGAGCAGAACGGTGAACCAAGCCATTTCCTTAATCGTCCCTCGTCTCCTTTTTGATGTCTTGAGAAACTATTACCCTTGTTACTCATAAGTTTACCTCCTTTTAACTTAAATGAGATTGTTTTTATTATAACTCCTATTTTATTTTTGTCAAGAGTACTTTTAATATTTTATTAACTAGTGCTGGACTAGCTTTGCCACGAGTTTGAGCCATCACCTGCCCTATTAAAAATTGAAAAGCGTTTTCTTTTCCTTTTTTGTAATCTTTGATTGCCTTGGGATTCTTAGAAATTACTTCTTTAACAGCCATCTCAATTTCCCTTTCGTTAGTAATCTGCACCAACCCTTTCTTTTTAATTATCTGAGAGGGATCAGCACCAGTAGAGAACATCTCTGCTAAAACTTGTTTGGCTATTTTGCTTGAGATTTTGCCTTGAGAAATTAAAATAATGAATTTAGCAAAATCTTCCGGGGTAATCCTGAAGTCTTCTCCAACAACTGAAGCTCTTTTTAATAAACCCTGCAAATCAGTCAACATGTAGTTTGTACAAAGTTTAACAAGCTTTCTATCCCCTATTTCTGACATTGCCTTTTCAAAATATTCACCCAAGTCTTTATTTTGAACAAGTACCTCAATTTCTTTGTCTAAAATACCATATTCCTTTTTAAATCTCTCTCTCCTACCAAAAGGCAGTTCAGGAATTTCACCTTTAATCTCTCGAATGGTTTTCAAGCCAAAATGAAGAGGTGGTAAGTCTGGCTCAGGGAAATATCGATAATCATGAGATTCTTCTTTTGCCCTTTGGCTAAAAGTTATTTCTTTGAAATCGTGCCAACCCCGGGTTTCCTGTATAACCTTCTTGCCTACTTTTAAAAGCTTTGCCTGCCGCTCAATCTCATAATCAATCCCCCTCTCAACCGACCTAAATGAATTTAAGTTCTTAATCTCTACCTTAGTTCCTAATTTAGAACCTTTCTTCAAAGAAATATTTGCTTCAACCCTCATTTGCCCTTTTTCCATATTGGCTTCAGACACACCGAGATATCGTAAAATTAGCTGAAACTCTTCAGCAAATTTGCGAGCCTCTATGGCTGAAGTGATGTCGGGCTCTGTTACTAACTCCATTAAAGGAATGCCAGCTCGATTAAAATCAACCAAAGAATACTGAGTCTCTTCGGGATGAATTAGCTTGCCCGTGTCTTCTTCCAAATGAACCCTGGTAATCTTTATCTTTTTGCCATTAACCTTCAAAAAGCCCCCCTTACAAAGAGGCATATCATACTGAGATATTTGATAACCCTTAGGCAGGTCAGGATAAAAATAGTTTTTCCTGTCAAATTTGGAATGTTCAGGAATATCACTGTTCAAAGCCAAGCCAGTTTTAATGACTTTTCTTAAAGCTTCTTCATTAATAACGGGCAGCGTGCCCGGGTGTCCCATACAAATAGGACAAATATTAACATTAGGATGTGACTCATTTGCATCATTCAAACAAGAACAAAACATTTTGCTCTTTGTTTTCAACTCAACATGTATCTCCAGTCCAATTGTTGGTATATACGCCATAATCATATTGAGTAAGATCCGGCTTTACTCAATTATTCTATCGTCTTTTTTAGTTTCGGTTTGAATACCTTGAGCTTCATTAACAATTTCAACGCCAGAACTTGTACCAATGATATTAGCTCCAGCCTCCGTCATTATTCTTAAATCAGCTATTTTCCTAACATTGCCAGCCGCTTTAACCAGCAAGCCAGGAGCAGATTCTTTCATAATCCTGACATGTTTTGCTTTCTCGTCTAACTCTGAATGGTCCAAAGGATCACTGATGGTAGCTGTTTTAACACAGATAGCGCCCGCAGTTTTAACAATTTGAGAAGCCTTCTTAATCTCTTCGTCAGTCAAGTATCCTGAGCCAATTATGACTTTTGTTGGCAGAATAGAACAAATAGCTTTCAAATCCTTTAAAACTTCTTCATATTTGCCGTTTTTAAAATCATCTATCTTCATAACTACGTCAACTTCATCGCTCCCTGCTTTTTTAGCTTTCTTAACCATCTTAATTCTCTTTTTAGAAGAACTCTGACCAGTTGGCTCATCTATCAAAGTGGTCACTTTAACGCCACTGCCCTTAAGGCATTTTTTAGCCAACTTCGTATGTTCTGGAAAAATGCAAAAACCCCGAAAGCCGTATTCTCTGGTCTCTTGGCAAAGTTCCTTTATCTTTTCATCCGCCGCTCCCTTTTTCAGAAAGGTCTGGTCAATAACTTTAGCAATTTCCATACTTCCTTAATTTTAACAAATTTACCTCAAAAGAAAAAGGCTTCCGCTTCTCAGAAGCCTAGCATCTAACTAATCTTCTCTATTGCAAATTGAACTTTTTCTTGACCTCATTGTACATATCTTTGTAAATATGCATACTGACAGAAAAATGAGTATAGGTACCAGTCCCCACTCTCAGCTCATCTGCCATGTATTTTTGCAAAGCACTGAAAGCATAAGCGTTTTCTGGCCAAGCGTTGTACAAATCATTGGTCTTCATAACGACAAACATATGGAGCTTCTCATCAACCAACTGAGGATAAAATAAAAGCACGCAAGGCGAAGAAGTGTCTCCTCTCTTTGGCCCGAATTTCATTAAGTCTCGGAAGGGCACCCAGGTATGCATAACCACTGTGCGGCGGGTTGGATCCTTTTTAAGGATATTGATGGCTTTCTCCACCTGGTCGATGCGCTGAACAACGCATTTGCCGTCAGGAGAGATTTTTTTAACTTCTTCGGCCAATTCTTCATCAGTCTCAGTAACGCTTGGCAGCCAGGCCCTGACCTTACAATCAGGGTAGCAGCGCAAACGAGAAAAATAGGTATAATCAAAACTGTTCTCGTTCTCTTTACCCGAACCATGTAAGAATTTCTTAGTGTATTCATCCGCTAATCCTTTTGTTGTATTGACTTTATCGCTCAATCTTGGTTCAGAAAAAGGATCTGCGACTTTAATCAACAAGGGAAGGTCCTTTGTCTCTATCTGATATTCAGGTGCTTGGACATAACGAGTATGACCTTCCTGCATCATTAAAATACAGGATTTTTCCCATGCCTCCCCTAAAGTTTTAGCTTCAACGATTTTTGTTTCGTACATAGTTTTTTAATCGAACCAATCATCTTCATTGGCTGATTTTTTTTGTTTATCTTCTTGTTTGACCTTTTTTATTTGTAACTCACTATCTTGCTCATAATCTAAATTATTTTTCAAGGCAAATTCTGCTTTTTGAAGTTCTCTGGCTAAATACATGGTATGTTCTTTTGTCTGTTCAAAATCGCCAATCAAATCAAGGTAGCTGATAGTTTTTGAAATTTCTTCAGCTGAATTACCAATTATCTTTTTGGTAAGTTTATTATTCTGAAAATGCTCAACGATTATCTTGTTTAGGTTACGGTCTATGGAAATAACAAAAAATCCTTTGGGGTCAGCAATCCAGTCAGGACAAGACTTAGCCTGGATTGTTTCAACTTCCTGAACCTTAACAGGTTCTCCAGAAAAAGGACCGGGATTTCGCCTTAAGCAATCGTCTACTTTTTTCATTATTTTCTCCCTATCTTGTTCTGGCATTAAATCAACCATCTCAACCTGTTGACGAAACCTTTCTATTAATGCTTCATCAATCCCTTTCAAAAAAGGGGTGTTCCCCCGAGCCCCAATAATTCTTTTCTCTTTATCTATACCGTTTTTTTTTAAAGAAAGGAAAGCTTGGCTGACAAAATGCCCCTTGGAGACTTTGCCACAAAAAATCAAAAACCTGATGTATGGATTAGCAACAATGTTCTGGATGATTTTCTCAATACCAATATTTTCAGTAACACATTTGCCGATCAAAGCTACTTTTTCCATATCAGGTTCAATTCCTTCAACCGTGGCATTGGTACAAATAGCCACCGGAGATTGTGGATTTCCCTTTTTATATCTTCCTTCAATCGAAGGCCAACTCTTTAAATCCTCCATAATTATTGCTTGTTAAATTCTTCAGTAATTTTACTGGCTCGCGGAGATGTCTGTTTTCCATATTTCTGACCTTTCTTTTTTAAATAAGTAATGTCGCAGGGGCTAGAAAGCGTTTCAAAGGTTAAAGCGCAAATACGCATGCCAGAATACAAAACAACGGGCATAATGCCTAAATTGCCAAGTTCCATAACTGCGTTGCCCTGCCATCCTGGATCAAATCTGGCAGCGGTTGAATGAACAACAATGCCTAATCTGCCTAAGGAAGACCTGCCATCGAGTCTGGCCATTATATTGTCGGGTAAAATAAACTCTTCTTTGGTCGTAGCTAAAATAAAATCTTTGGGCTGTAAAATAAATGGAGCACCATCTTCTATTCTTACCTCCTCCATCAATTCCTCAAAATGGACGTTCCTCTTTAAGTCTAAATAAGGATATTGAGAAGGTTTGAAAACTTTAAAGATGTTGCCTAAGTGTAAATCTAAAGAGCAAGGACCTAACTGTTCATCAAAATTCGGTTCTGGATTAATCTTTATCTTGCCTTCAGCAATATGTTTCTTAATGTCTTTATCAGAAAGAATCATATGATTAATAATATCTTAAAATTTATTTAATTTCAATCCCAATATTTTTGGCAGCGCCTTCAAAACTTCAAACTAGCAATCGTTGCCGAACAAGAAACGCAAAAAGCAGAAAATATCGTTCAAGATCTTTAAGGGAACTTTGATAATTCTTTCCTCCAAAAAGAGCATCGCAAAATATTTCTCGTACCCTTGCAATTTCCCGCAAACGACCCTTTCTCCACCGAGGATCCGCAAGAGTCAAATCAAAAAGTTCAAGGGCTCTGTCAACTGCGCCCCAAAAAATATTTTCGTCTTTTCCCTGCCATTTGCGTGCCCGACTCACCTCGCTACCAATATTTGCCAATTGCTCTGCTAAAGAAAGCTGAAACCATCTACCTTCAGCCAATTCTTTGTGATAAAGTTTATTCATCTTGATACGAGTTTTTCTACAATTTTTCTAATTTTTTCTCGAACTATGGGATTATCCACATCTCGAGAGCGATTACCAAAAGAAGGTTTTAGGTTAATCACAGAATCAAGCTCAATCCAGTCATCACCCGTTTTCTCAGGATAAAGACTAATGCCCCAGGTATACTCTCGCTTTGAGTTTTCTTGCTCCATAAGAAAGACCTCCTCATCAGAGTGAAGTTCTCCACCAACTGCCATAATCCCCTGTTCTATGTCTACCACTGCCTTTACTAAGTCACCGAACTGCTTTTTGGCAACACGTTTCAATTCTTCTCGCTTTATTGAATCTTTAACAATTATTATTGGCATATATAATTTCCCCAACAAAAGGCTACTGCACTTCAATCCCCATATTACGGGCTGTGCCCTCAATGATCCTCATAGCGCTTTCAATGTCTTCAGCGTTCAAGTCTTCCATCTTCTTTTCAGCAATCTGGCGTAATTGGGCTCGGGAAATCTTAGCAACCTTGGTCTTGTTAGGTTCTCCAGAGCCCTTCTCAATGCCAGCTGCTTTTTTCAAAAGCTCAGCGGCTGGGGGCTGCTTTAATCTAAAATTATATGTTCTGTCTTCATACACCGTAATTTCAACTGGAATCTTAAATCCCTGGTTCTGTTTAGTGGCATCGTTGAACTTTTGACAAAACTCGCCAATATTCAAACCGTGCTGAGCCAAAGCCGGCCCCACTGGAGGAGCAGGCGTTGCCCCGCCAGCTTGAATCTGTAATTTAATAATAGCTTTAACTTTTTTTGCCATGTTAGATCTTTTTTATCTGCAGAGAATCAAGTTCAACTGGCGTATCTCTGCCAAACATATTAACTAATACTTTGACCTTGCCTCTCTCTTCGTCTATCTCTGAAACCTTGCCGTCAAAATCCTTAAAGGGACCATCAATAATTTTTACGGCATCGCCTGCCTTAACGTCTATCTTGTACTGAGGAGTTTCAACTCCCATCTTTTTCTTCAAGGTTTCAATTTCTTGAAGAGAAACCGGCACAGGAGTAGTTCCTGCTCCGACAAAGCCAGTCACATTAGGCGTATTTCTGACAACATACCAGGAATCATCTGTAACAATCATCTCAACCAAAACGTAACCTGGATAAATCTTCTCTTCAATCACCTTTCTCTTACTGTCTTTGATCTTAATCTTTTTCTCTTTGGGCACAATAACATTGAAAATCTTGTCTTCCATGCCTAAAGACTCAATCCTTTGCTTGAGATTTTTAGCTACAGCATCCTCATACCCAGAATAAGTATGGATAACATACCAGTTTTTTTGTTGTTCTATTTGTTGCTTAGGCATTAAAGTATAAAGGCATTTAATAAATAGGTGAAAAGAAAATCTAGACCACCCAAGAATATGGCAACAACTGCTGAAATCCCTAAAACAATTAAAGTGTATCTAATAGTCTGCTGGCGCGTTGGCCAGTTGACCTTTCTTATTTCTAATTTAACTTCCTTTAAATAAGTAATGAGTTTACCAATCATAAGGTTTTTAAAAGCCCCTTTGGGGCCTCATCTTTATCTTAATAAAATAAGGTATAGTTTGTCAACCCCGTACTTAGCCGGCGATTTGCACTGAGTCAATATAGTAATTGTCTAAGATTTTAATTAAGGTAATTACTTCAATAAAATCACCCATTCCTTCTTCATATATTTTAACTACATAGCGGTATTTCTCTTCATCCACTTTCTCACTTTGTAAAATCTCATAGCTTTCAAAGTTGTCCAGCAAGCTAAACTCTGCCTGATCCCTTTGCTGGACAGCGCCCTCTGTCAGATAGCGCAAGGCTCCTTTTTCATTTTTATCAATCCTCATTTGCATGAACTTATCTAAAACATCCTCAGTTGATCTTTTCTCAATTTTCTCCTCAAGTGCTGGCAACCGCTCTTTCTCTATGCGTTGGTATTGCCAGGCTAAAATGCCAATGGCTAAAAAAGCAATTAAAATAGCCAGAAACATTGCCTTCAAAACTCCTTTTTTATCAACAGAATCATTCATAATTAAATATCTAAGTTTTTAACTTTTTTAGCATGAGCCTGAATAAACTTCTTTCTGGGCAAAACCTCATCTCCCATCAAAGTATCAAAGATATGATCAGCTTCTCTGGCATTTTCAATCATCACCTTCAATAAGATTCTGTTTTGTGGATCCATGGTCGTTGTCCACAGCTCTAAAGGATTCATCTCTCCCAAACCTTTATATCTTTGGACAGAAGGAGTGCCTTTATTCTCCTTTTTCATTGAACTTAAAATCTCTGCCCTGTCTTGCTCGGTATAAGCATACTCCATTCTTTTGCCTGACTGTATTTTATAAAGTGGAGGCTGAGCAATGTATAGAAAGCCTTTTTCAATAATTGACTGGAAATAGCGATAAAAAAGAGTCAAGAGCAAGGTTCTAATATGTGAACCATCAACATCAGCATCTAAGGTCAGAATAACACGTTGATACCTTAATTTCTCAATATTAAAATCCTCGGCAATTGCTGTACCTAAAGCAATAATTAAAGATTTAATCTCTTGGGAAGATAATACTTTGTCTAGCCCGGCTCTCTCAACGTTTAAAATCTTTCCCCGCAAAGGCAGAACAGCCTGAAATCGTCTATCTCTACCCATCTTACATGAGCCTCCAGCAGAAGGTCCCTCAACAATAAAAAGCTCTGACTCTTCTGGCTTACGGGAAGCACAATCAGCCAGTTTACCAGGAAGCGCCAAACCCTCTAAAGCTCCTTTTCTCAAAACGGTCTGACGAGCGGCTCGGGCTGCTTTTCTGGCTTTGGCAGTCAAAAGACACTTCTCAATAATGGCTCTGGCATCCTGAGGATTTCTCTCTAGGAAATCAGCTAAACCATCGGTAATGACTGCCTCAACTGCTGCCTTTGCTTCGGGGTTGCCAAGTTTAGCTTTGGTTTGGCCTTCAAACTGAGGTTCTCTTAGCTTGACAGCCACCACTCCGGAAAAACCATCTCTGACATCCTCACCACTAAAATTGTCATCTGTGTTTTTAATGAAGTTGTTTTTCCGAGCATAGTCGTTCAAGGAACGAGTCAAAGCAGTTCTGAAGCCAGTCGAATGAGAACCGCCTTCACCAGTATTAATATTATTGGCAAAGCTTTCCTCATACGCTTCCCTCTCCTGCGTATATTGAAAAGCTGCCTCAACTAGGATCCCTTGCTTTTCTCCGCTGGTATAAAAGATACTCTGCTGCACCGGCACTACGCCCTGGACTAAGTATTTAATGTAGGACTTCAGCCCGCCTTCAAAATAAAAACTGTAGTTTTGGGAAACAGCAGTCCTATTGTCAATAACTGTTATTCTAACACCAGAAGTTAAATAAGCTTGTTGGCGAAGGTGTTCTAAAATTTTCTTTAAATCAAACTTTATTTCTTTGAAAATTTCTGGGTCTGGCTCAAACAAAACAGTGGTGCCGGTCTGCTTGCATTTTCCAGCCTTTTTCACTTTTGTTTTCGCTTTACCTTGAGAATATTCTTGGAAGTATCTAATACCATCCCGACAAACTTCAGCCCTCATCCAACGAGACAAAGCACAAACTACTGAAACACCAACGCCGTGCAAGCCTCCGGCAATCTGATAAGATTTACCGCCAAACTTTGCTCCAGCATGCAGAGTAGTCATAACTGTCTCTAAGGCTGATTTCTTAGTCTGGGGGTGTTTGGATACTGGAATACCTCTGCCATCATCAGTCACCTTCACTTTGTTATCTTTCATTAGAATAACATCAATGTTTTTACAGTAACCAGCAATGGCCTCGTCCAAGGAATTGTCAGTCGTTTCATAGATTAAATGATGAAGACCTTCTGTCCCAGTTGAACCAATGTACATGCCTGGTCTTCGCCTTACCGGCTCCAATCCTTGCAAAACATAAATATCCTTAGCTTCGTAAGTAGTGTCTTTAGCAACCTTCTTTCTTGGTTTAATCATTTCCTTTGGCTTCTTCTTTGGTTTTGCTTTTTTGGCTTTTTTTAATTTTTTAAGCATATTATTTTAATTAAAAATCAAGGTTCTCGCAAAGCGAGGTTCTTACTTTCTTATTTGCCATGTTGGATCTTTTTCTAAAGCTTTAATTATTTTTTGATGAATTTCATCTACCTCTTTTGATTTAAGGGTTCTATCTTTCGCCTGATAGATGATATGAAAAGCTAAATTCTTTTTGCCTTGAGGCAGCTCTTCTCCCTCGTAAATATCAAATAAATCAATATCTCTGATTAATTTGCCGCCAGCCGCATTTATCTTATTTAAAACCTGAACTACTTTAGTGCCCCGGGGGACCAAAACAGCCAAATCTCTGACAGCTGAAGGAAACTTGGAAAGAGACATATACTCATGCTCTTCTGAAGCAAGCTTCTGCAACTTGTCAAAACCCAAATCAAAGACAACTACCTTATTGGCAATCTTCAAAGACTGCAGAATTCTTGGTGAAATCTCTCCTAAAAAGCCGATTTCTTTGTTGTCTACCTTAATCTCAGCACATTTCTTGGCATGCCATAGAGCTTTCTTGCTTTGTCCAGGCGTTGGCTGGTGCTCATCATACCAAATATTGCTAATGCCTAATTTGTTCAAAAGCAAATCCATCACCCCCTTGAGTCGGTAAAAATCATCACCACTAATCAAGCCGGCCAGCTGTCTTTTTTCTTTAATCTTTAAACCAAAAATCTTGCCTAGTTCAAAAATCCTAATCTTATTAAAACTTTTCTGGTTCTTCTGAACGTTTTTTAATAAATTTGGAATTAAACTAGACCGCAAATACTTCTGTTCTTTGCTCATCGGGTTTTCCAACTCAATCAGGTTCTCATTGTTAAATATCTTTACCTCATCTTCAGAAATAAAGGAGTAATTATAAACTTCAGTAAAACCAGCTTCTTTCAAAATATTCTTTGTCATATCTTCCCAAAAGGCGTTTAAATTTCTTTTGGCTGGAATCAGGGCAGCTATGGGAAAAGTAGCAGGAATTTTCTCATAATCATATATTCTGCCGATTTCTTCAATCAAATCTTCTGGAATTGAAACATCCAATCTCCAGGTTGGGACCTCAACGATCAAATTGGGAAATTTCTCTTTAATAATTTTAAATCCTAATTTAGTTAAGATACTTTTGACTTCTTTCCTTTCTATTTTTATTCCTAAAAGCCTTATAAGGTACCCATAGTCTAACCTAATTCTCTTTGGATAAGATTTCTTAGTATAGATATCAATCAAGCCTTGAGCTATTTTGCCACCAGCAATTTTTTGGATTAAATAAGCAGCTCGCGAAATAGCCAATTCAGTTAAGTTAGAGTCAATGCCATGTTCAAATCTTAAAGAAGCGTCAGTTTTCAAATTTAATTTCCTGGAACTCTTGCGAATGACCCGCGGATTGAAATTGGCTGATTCCAAAACAACTATTTTTGTCTTTTTATCTATTTCTGGTATTTTGCCTCCCTTGAGGCCAGCAATGGCTATTGGTTTTTTGATATCAGCAATGACTAAAACATCGGGATTCAAATCAAATTTTTGCTCATCTAAAGTAACTATCTTCTCTCTGTTTTTGGCAAATCTGACAATAATCTTTTTGCCTTCTAGTTTCTGACCGTCAAAAGCATGCAAGGGCTGGCCGGTTTCCAGCATAACGTAGTTGGCAATATCAACAATATTGTTGATTGGATTCAAGCCGCAAACCCTTAACCTGTCTTTCAACCATTTAGGGGAAGATCCTACTTTAACGTCAGTTAGAACTTTAGCTGTATAGCGAGGACAGGCTTTTTTATCCCTAATATCAACTGAAACATAATCCCTGGTCTTCAGTTTGTTTGAGATCAAGCCTCGAACAAGCAGGGGCTTTAAAGTTGATTTGGTAATAGCTGCTATTTCTCTGGCAACACCAAAATGTGAGAAACAATCAGGAGCTCGATTAGGCAGGATATCAATACTTAGGAGAAAATCTCCTCCGGTTTTTTTAACTTCCTCTACCTCAAAAGAGTGCTGTGTTAAAAGCTCGGCCAATTTTTCTGGCTTTGGCAATCTTGAAACGTAATCTCTAAAAAAATTATAGGAGAATTTCATTTTAAAATTGTTGGAGAAACCTTAAGTCTCCAGAATAAAATAATCTAATATCGTTAATTTTATATTTCATCATAGCCAATCTATCTATTCCCATGCCAAAGGCAAAACCCTGCCAGTTTTTAGGATTTAAGCCGGCTGCTCTCAAAACATTAGGATGAACCATGCCAGCTCCCATCATCTCTAGCCAACCAGTCCGAGAACAAGCTGGACAACCCTTGCCTTCGCAATTTAAACAGGTCATATCAACTTGAAAACCAGGCTCCACAAACGGGAAAAAGCTGGGTATCAAGCGAATTTTTACTGGTTTTTCAAAGAATCTCTGGAAGAATTCTTCGATAATGGCTTTAAAGTTAGCAGCAGAAACTTGTTCTGAAACCATTAACCCTTCTAGCTGATAAAAGTTAGTCTCATGAGAAGCATCGGTCGCCTCGTGCCGAAAGATTCTTCCTGGCACAATAATTCTTAAAGGCGGCTGGTTTTTTTCCATAAATCTAATCTGCACAGGAGAGGTATGAGTTCTTAAAAGCAAACCATTCTTCAAATAGAAAGTATCCCAAAGATCTCTGGCTGGATGGTCTTTAGGAATGTTTAAAGCATCAAAGTTATACCATTCATTCTCCATCTCTGGACCTTGAATTACTGTAAAGCCCATGGCTTGGAAAATCTCTTCTGCTTTTCTTTTGACCAAGGTCAGAGGATGTAAATGGCCTAAAACAGGCCTTTTGCCAGGAACGGTCACATCTATCCATTCTTTTTCTTCAGTTTCTTTTTGGGCTTTCTCTTTAAGTTCTCTGGCTTTTTTATCAAATTGAATCCTTAAAGAATTCTTCAAAGTATTAGCTTCTTTACCAACTTTAACTCGCTTGGCTTTAGGTAGCTTTTCTAAAGAACGCAAAATCCGGGTAAGTTCTGATTTTTTACCCAGATATTTCTTAAAAGCATTGTTCAAAACCTTCAAATCTCGAGCTTTTTCAATGGCTTTTTCAGCCTCAATTTTAAGGGTTTTCAGAGTCATTTCCTTCCTTTATTTTACCTTAAAATTAACCTAAAATCAAGCTGAAAACTGGGGATAACTTCACAAGAAAAATCGCTGGAACGCACTGGTCCCAGCGACCTTAATATTAAACTCTTTAAAGCACTGACCTATCTGTTAGCTGTGATGTATTCCATTACCTCATCACACTTTACCGAATCAATCTTGCCAACCTCAACATAATAGTCAAGAAGAGCTGAAAGAGGAAAAACAGTATGCAAGGTGTAACCGGCATTCCCTAAGTCCTCTGATCCGCCTTGTTCCCGATCTACCAGGACGACTACTCCGGCAACTGTTAACTCGGCATTCTCACAAACCCCGATTGCCTCTTTCTTTGTATCAGCCTGAGTGATTAAATCATCAACCAATAAGACAAGCTGGCCAGGTCGGTATTCTCCACTGACAATTGAGTCAATCTTTCGTTTATCTCCTCCTTCCTTCTTGCTAAGTTTGAGCGTGGGTCTTCTTGACAATCGAGCGACCACTTCAGCAAATGGTTCTCCAGCTCGAGGAATACCAGCTACTACATCAAATAGGACTTTTTGCTTTTTTACCTGGGCGTAAAGTTCTTGCCCGATCATCTCAACATCCACATCGGTCAAAGGTCCGCCAGGTGGTTTCCGGAGAGTAATATAGATGGGAGAAAGCGGGGCATCAGGATTCTTCTCATGAAGTTTTAATTTGAAGGCTCCAAACTTTACTGCTTCCCGATCATAAATTCTGTTAGCTACCTGTTTTTGCGAATTGGTTAGTCCTTCTCTAGTTACCATTTCTTTTTACCTCCTTGGATTTTTGGTGGCATGGCTATTAGCTAACAATCTGAAATGTCACCTGCTGAGCAGCTTTTCTCATATTCTCAGCTTTATAAATAGCACTGCCGATAATTGCATGCCAATTGTCTCCAGCCATCTGGCCGGCCTCCGAGATACTACCACCCTGAGTAATGAAGCCAGGAGCATAGAGGGTAAATTTGTCCTCTCCCAACTCTTTTTCTAGTAGCTGACGATACTTTAGAACAAATTCCGGCTTATTTCCCGGAACAACAAAATTGGTCACCCCACTGTCAGCAGCAATCTGATACATTCTTTCTGGCCCTGTAGTAGCAATAAAGCCACCTTCCGCCTCAAGAAACTCCGGCTGGGTCATATGACCGCCAACTAAAACCACTAAACCTTCTTCTCGACAAACTTTTATCCACTCTCGCTCAGTCGCAGCACCTCCAAAGGGAAATAGTATTACAGCGTCTACGCCGGCACCTTTCACTGCCTTAGCAAATTTTGTTCCTAGGGCTGGAATGTCAGTAGCTGCTTTTTGGTGGTCATAGATAACTGGGAAATTACTATGTTCCCTGATTATCTTAACTACCTCTTTTAAGCCGAAGGAAAGAGCAAGCTCTAATCCGACTTTATAGGCACCAATTCCTGATAGGCCAAAAGTAGCCTCGGCTACCTGTCCCAATTTTCCCAAGGTATCCACATCACAAGCAGGAATTACACTCTTCTGTATAGTAATCAGTTTTTCCATTTTCTTTTCCTTCTTTTGGCTTTTTTTATTTTGTTGAGCGTTACAGTGTTTATTCTCTTGTTAAAAAACTATATTGATTCACCTCCTCTGATTTATCTACCATATTCCGAAAGAAAAGGCAATCTTCAATAAAAAACCACCCTTGCAATACTCAGGTGGTTTCTCTTATTTTAGAATGGGCGAAAGCAACTGACAACGGCTCGTTTTCCTCTATTTTTTTAGCAATTGATGATTTTGTTAAGTGTCTAAGTCTTTCGAAATGACGGTTAACACCTAGTCCATAATCTATAAAAGAAATTTTACCTTTCTTTAATAGTTCCTGAAACATTTCACTCTTTTCACCGATGCTTAAATGCTTCTCCCATATTTCTTCTGCTTCTTCTAGTGAAAGAACACTATCTTCGCTCATTTTTCACCTCCTTTATTTTCTATCGTTTATCAATAATCGTTTGGCGGGGACGACCGGACTCGAACCGGCAACCCCATGCTCGACAAGCATGTGCTCTAACCAATTGAGCTACGTCCCCAGAATTCAATATTAAAATTTTAATGTGGCGAGGGTGGGACTTGAACCCACGACCTAAGGCTTATGAGTCCTTTGCTCTACCAACTGAGCTACCCCGCCTAGCCAATCCTTCAATCCAACCATTAATCTTTCTTCTTAATTGAGTACCGCGTCGAATTTTTATTCTTAGAGTACCGTAATAAGCGTCGGTCTTAGGATAAATCTTCTTCAATTTACTTTTTATTAAAATCGTTTTAGTAAATTGGCTTAATGAAATCTTTGTTATATTAGACCAATAATTTTCAATCTCTTTTATTCTCTGTTTATGTATTTTATTGATTCTGATTTGAATAACAAATTGGTTATCTAATACGCCACAAATCTCTTTAAACCATCTCAACATCAAAAGAAGCATTTTGGGGTCTGAATTAGAAAAACTTACTTCATCGCTATTTGAAGAAGTCACTCCTTCGCTCCAATACATTGCAATTCCAGCAACAAATAAATCTCTTTTTTTTATCTTACCAATCTCTTGAATTCCTTCCTTTCTCAATCTTATCATCTCTTCCATTCTTTTTTTTCTTACTCTTTCTAAAAATTTCATTCTTCCTTTATAACTTCCAGATTTTTGTCTTTTTGCTAATCTTCCGATCTGTTCCGAAGTAAGTTTAATATCACGACACCAAACACTAACAGTGCTTTTTGGTAATTTTAATCTTCTAGCAATTTCATTTATACTTTTCCCTTTTTGGCGCAGTCTTAGCGCTTTATTTTTTTCTATAATTCTAGCCATGGACCTACAGTTATAAGTATTCTTTCATTATACCGTAGGTCTAAAAATATGACAATATAGAATCTTTGTTGCGCCGCCCCGAATTGCACGGGGGCCCCCAGCTTCTTTAGTGTTAGCCATTTGTTTCCAAATGGAACGGACTATCCCATCTCCCTTAAATAAAAGGGTGTTCCCATTATAGTCTCTGAACCTTCTCCGACAAAATGTCGAAGCTTGGCTGCTGATTGCCATAAAATATTTTTACGGGTTCCCAGCAATTTCGGGAATTTTTCCATAAAATGTTACCATTTTAGGTCACAAAAATTTATGAGACTGGTGAGGTACTACTCCTCCACGGCGCTGTCTAGTATTCTACTTTAATTTCAAGAAAAAATCAAGCTAAAATCTGTAAACTAGTAAAGGCTTTTCCATAAATATCTATAGTTCTTTTAGCATCCTCCAAGCTCAATTGATAATCAGGATCGCGAACAATAGAATTGCGAAGCTTATGAGCTTGGTGAACCTCGTCGATATTGGGTATGGTAGCCGAAGCCAGCTTCTCTAATCTTTCTCCAAGCGTTTTTCCCACATAGCCCATCCTGTTCAAAGAATTGTTCAACATATTGTCAGCTTCAACAATGGCTATTTTGTATTCTGACTCAAGGCCGGTTTCCAAGCGCTTCAAAATCTTTCTCCATTTTCCTTGCATTCTCCGGGCACCAAACTGGCGGTAAGTTAAAAATTCAAAACTGTCCTGGAAAAACCGCCATTGCAGATAATGAGTTTTAAAGAGGGCTAAAATAATTATACCAAGCACTAACAGTCCGGAAAAAATCAAAAAACCAAGTTTAACCCAGAATAAGTCTTGCTGCACTTCTTGGGAAGTAAGAAATGAAATTATGGTATCAACATCAATCTTCATACAGTTGAGCTACTTTAAAAATAATGTTTTCCTGAAAAGCTTTGCCAATAATTTGCATGCCTACTGGCAATTTGCCTATTCTGCCGCAAGGCAGAGAAATAGCAGGCAAACCAGCTAAATTAATAGAAACAGTATAAATATCAGAAAGATACATAGTTAAAGGATCGCTGGTTTTCTCGCCTATCTTAAAAGCTGTGGTTGGCGAAGTAGGAGTAACAATCACGTCAACCTTGCTAAAAGCTTTATCAAAATCTTCCTTAATTTTGGTTCTAACCTTCTGAGCCCTCAGATAATATGCTTCGTAATAACCCGATGACAGAGCGTAAGTGCCCAGCATAATCCTGCGGCGAACTTCTGCGCCAAAACCCTGTCCCCTGCTTTGCAAATAAACATCTATCAATGATTTCTCTTTTTTAGAAAAACCGTACTTTATGCCATCATATCTGGCCAAGTTAGCTGAAGCTTCCGAGGGATTAATAATATAGTAAGCAGGCAGAGCATATTCAGTATGGGGCAAGCTAACTTCAATTACTTTTGCGCCTTTATCCGTATACTTTTTAATGGCAGCTCTGATCATCTTCTCAATCTCTTTATCCATGCCCTTAACAAAGTATTCCTTGGGCACGCCAATCCTGACATTCTTTAACTTCTGGATCCCTATTTTTGGGCTGACTGAAGTACTATCTAACTCGTCTTTCCCAGAGATAGCCTCAAATACTATTTTAGCATCTTCCACTGTTTTTGTGATTGGCCCTATCTGGTCCAAGGAAGAAGCAAAAGCAATCAAGCCATAGCGGGAAACTGCTCCGTAAGTAGGCTTTAAACCAACTACTCCGCAAAAAGAAGCAGGCTGACGCACAGAACCACCAGTATCAGAGCCTAAAGCATATAAACACTCGCCAGTAGCTACAGCAGCCGCTGACCCGCCCGATGAACCACCAGGCACCCTTGTTAAGTCATGGGGATTCCTTGTTGCTCCAAATCCTGAGTTTTCGGTCGAGGAACCCATGGCAAACTCATCCATATTGGTTTTGCCCAAAATAACAGCTCCCTGGCTTTTGAGCTTTTCTACGACAGTAGCACTATAGGGAGCAATGTAATTGCCTAAAATCTTGGAGCCAGCCGTACATCTCACGTTCTCAACTAAAATATTGTCTTTGACAGCGCAAGGCAATCCAGCCAGAACTGGCATTTCACTGCCTACAGCAATTAAATCATCTATCTTTTTTGCTTGAGATAAGGCCAAGCTCTCGTTCACTGTTAAAAAAGCATGGACCTCCTTACCCTCTTCGATCTTGTCTAAATATGCTTTGCAAAGTTCAAGAGCTGAGAATTGTTTTTTCTTTAATCCTTGATGAGCCTTGGTAATGGTGAGCTCCTCTAAATTCATTTTAAAATTGACTTTACTTTTATATGCCCTTTTTGCGTTTCTGGTGCTAAATCTAAAAGTTTTTTATTCTTTCTTTTTTGTCCTTTATCCTGCCTCATGATATTCTCAATTTTCAAAGGATGGGTAGTCGGTTCTGTTTTTGATATATTTACCTTTTTTAGCTTCTCAATGTAGTCTAAAATCGAAGAAAGTTCTTTCTGGAACTTCTTCTCTTCGGATAGCTTTAAACTAAGCCTAGCTAATTTGGCAATATGTTGAACCTCCTTTTTAGAAATCATGTTACTTGGGCGGTTCTAAAGAATCTGTTTCAATAATAACTTCCCTCAATTCATCAAGATCTTCTAAAACCATGCCTGCTCCCCTGACCACAGCTGTCAAAGGATCATCTATGACTTTAGTAGGTATTTTTGTTTCTTTGGTGATTAAAGTATCCAAACCCCGAAGCAAGGCACCCCCGCCAGTCAAATAAATGCCGTTTGACATAATATCTGCTAAAAGTTCGGGCGGTGTCTCTTCCACCGTAATTTTGATAGTGTCAACAATTTGCTTGACTGACTTTTCCATGGCCCTCCTGATATCACTATCAGAGACCATAATCTCTTCTGGCAAACCAGTGACTAAATTCCTGCCCCGCATGGACATTTCCTTTTTCTCCTTTAAAGGATAGGCAGAACCAATGCCAATTTTAATCTCTTCGGCAGTCCTTTCACCAATCAGCAGTTTATATTCTTCCTGACCGAAATAAATAATGTCTTCGCTGAGTTTGTCGCCAGCCACTCTCAAGCTCTTAGCTAAAACCAAGCCACCAAGAGAAATGACAGCCACTTCGCAAGTGCCACCGCCAATATCAACAACAAAGTTGCCGCCTGCTTCCTGAACCTGTAAACGGGCACCAATGGCTGCGGCCATCGGCTCTTCAATCAAATAGACTTCTCTGGCCCCAGCACTTTTAGTTGCATCCTGAACTGCTTTTTTCTCAACTTCAGTCACTCCGCAAGGAACACCAACAATTACCCGAGGCTTGGGAGTTAAAATAAATTTGCTCGGATAGACTTTCTCAATAAAATACTTAAGCATTTGCTCAGTTACTTCAAAATCAGAAATTACTCCTTTGACCAAGGGGCGCGTAGCTACAATATGACCTGGAGTTCTACCAACCATTTTTTTTGCTTCTTCGCCAATAGCCAAAACCTGGCCGGTCTTTTTATTAACGGCCACGACTGAAGGCTCAGTTAAAACAATGCCTTTTCCACGAACATAAACAAGAGAGTTGGCTGTCCCCAAATCAATGGCAATATCTTGGAAAAAACGTGAAAATAATTTATTTAGCATATGATTTAATCTGACTAAGTTTGACTAACTTTATTTTTTGTTCCTGGCGTTTTTTTACCTCAACCAAGTTCTTTTTCAAGGTTTTTTCGCTGACCACCAGACGCAAAGGAATGCCAATCAGGTCAGCTTCAGCAAACTTTTCGCCCGGCGTCTTATCAGTTCTGTCGTCATATAATACTTCAAAATCTTGTTTTTGTAAATCCTGATAGATCTTTTGAGCTGCTTTTTTTACCCTCTGACTACTTTCAATCTGAATTAAATGAATATCAAAAGGAGAAACTTCTCTTGGCCAGATAATGCCTTTTTTGTCATGATGCTCTTCAACAATGGTTGCCATTAACCGCGACAAACCTATGCCATAGCATCCCATTATAACTTGCTTTGGCAAATTCATGGCTTTACTATATTTCGTCCCTAGATTAAATATATGGCCTATTTCAATTGCGTTTTTACCTTTAACTTTATCCTCTCCAGATGGAGAAACAACCATAAACTCGTGGGAAAAGTCACCGCCGATTGTGCCCGAATCTGCTTCAATGCAGAATGCTCGGAGTCCGCATTTTTTAAATATCTTAAAATAGGCTTTTTTAACTTTTTCGTAAAAATTTTCGAGGTCTTTTTTGCTGGAATGAAAACTATACAAGTCTTTCATTAAAAATTCCCTGGTTCTCAATAATCCTCCTGTCGACCTCATCTCATTTCTGAATTTAGTTTGAATCTGAAAAACGGCTAGGGGCAATTTAATGCGACGGCTGAAACTATCAGTAATTTCCTCTTCATGAGTAGGCCCTAAAGCAATTTCTTTTTTGTGCCTATCTTTAAACTTAAAAAGCGGTGGGTCAATTTTGTCCCAACGTTTGGTTCTTAGCCAAAGGGATTTATTTTGCAAAGCAGGTAAAATCACTTCTTGGGCGCCCAGGCTAAACATTTCCTTTCTGATAATCTTTTCTATCTTTCTCAAAACCATCACACCCAGCGGCAAAAACCTATAAACACCGGAAAAAGACTGCTCAATGAAATCACCTCTCAATAATAATTTATGAGAGACTGCGACAGCTTCTTTTGGCGTTTCCTTCTTAGTTTTATAAAATAGTTGTGATTGAAGCATGAATTAAAATATTCTTGGGATATCAAATTTTATAGTAACGAAAATCATCAAGATAATTAATAGAACGAAGAAAGTAGCGGTAATCTTTTGCTCCAGTTTATAATTAATCGGTTTACCTTTAATGCTCTCAATGACCAGAAAGACAAGTTTTCCTCCATCCAAAGCCGGAATGGGCAGAATATTAGCTAAAGCTAAAGCAATTGAAATTAAAGATATTAAAAATAAAAAGTAATTAATACCCAGTTTAGAGTATTGCCTCAGCAAATCAAGGATACCGATTGGCCCCATCATTTCCATTTTCAGACCTTTGGGCAATTGAACTATGCCCAAAAGGTTTTTGACTCCCAAGACCCAGCCATCAACAATATTATAAGTGAGCTTACCACAAGTAATCACTCCCTGGACCGGTGCCTGATACCAGGTATAAGGTCTTAAAGCAGTCCTGGTTAAACCAACGCCCAAAGGTCCTTCATCTTCCGGAAAAGAAGTCCGGAGAATAACCTGCTTGCTAAACAAATCCTGCCCCCGTTTAATAGTCATGTCAGTTTCTTGACCTAAATTGGCCTGAACAAATTCTTGAACATCTCTGACTTTATCAAAGCCAACAATAACATCACCGGCCCTTAAATCAGCTTTAGCTGCTGGCGAACCAGGAATAATGTAGGCAATCTGAACCTTTGGCTCTATTAAATTATGATTGTCATCGTCTTCAACGGCTACGGGCAAACCCCAGACTCCTGCCACAATACTTAACAAAACAATTGATATGATCCAAAAAGAAACAACGCCTCCCAGAACAATTGAAACCCTCTGCCATATAGGCTTGCCAACAAAGCTGCGGTAGTTCTCTACACCGCCTTCCTCCCCGTGAATCCTAACAAAAGCACCAAAAGGTAGCAGATTCAAAGAATAAATTGTCTCACCGATTTTCTTGCCAACAATCCTGGGCGGATAACCAATACCAAACTCTTCAACCTTGGTGCCAAACTTCTTAGCTAGAACGAAGTGACCGAATTCATGGATAATGATTAATCCTATCAAACTGAAAATAGCAACTAAGATAGTAATAATTAACATGTGTTTTAAATACTAAGTATCCAAAGTTCTTGCTAAAAGCAAGGTTCTTACCTTGTTATTTCTCGTTTCTTCTTATCTCCCAGGTTATCAATCTTCTTATTGTATTCATCTATTAATTCCTGCAAATCATCCTTGGCCCGGAACTTATCATCTTCCCTAATCTTACCTTCTTGAAAACCATCCTGAACCTCCTTCCATGCTTGCTCTCTCCACCTCCTCAAGGTCTTGCGAGCCTCTTCCTGCTTATCAGATAACAAGTGCAAAAGATTCTTACGATATTCCTCTGTCAAAGGAGGTAGTTGAATACGAATAACATCTTTATCAACCACGGGATTGGCACCAATACCAGCCTTTTCCAAAGCAGAAACAATGCCTTTAATATAGGATTTGTCCCAGGGTTGTATTAATATCTGTTTGGCTTCAGGTGTTGAAATGGCTGCCAACTGCCTCAAGGGGAGTTTCTGACCAAAGCAATCAGCTTTCACATCTTCGACCAGAGAAGGAGATGCTCTTGAAGTCCTAATTTTAGCCAATTCTCCTTCTAAAAAATGAATAACCTTGTCCAGTTCTGGCTTAATTTTATCAATTATCTCTTTATGCATATCTAATTAAAATAATAACAAAATCTCCACCGCTTGTCGAGAAAAAATAAGAGTAATTCTACAATTCCAGCATAAACATCTCTAAAGCTAATCTGGAGTTGATGTTGGTAGTTGAAATCAAAAAGCTGGTAGTCTGAATAAGGTGGAGAATTCTTTGCAATTTAGCTATAGAATAGTCTTTGGATTTATTATTAATTGTTAACAACAATACTTCTCTGAAATATCTCAACCAAAGATCTAATATCTCTTTTAAGCCCTGAGGTTCTTGAGATAGCTTTTTGGCATATTGAAAGCGCGCAGCCAAATCTGAACGCCCTATTTGTAAAATCTCTTTTATCCTTTTCTCTTGAGGATCAACGGCCTTAAGAGTACTGTAAAACCTCAAACGCTCAACCCGGGAAAGAATAGTCGGCAATAACATTTCTGGGTATTCAGTTATTAAAACGAAAAGCGTTCTACCTTTTGGCTCTTCCAACAACTTCAAAAAAGCGCTTTGCGCTTCCTGGTTGAGAGAATGAGCCTGATCAATAATAACTGTCTTAAAGGGAGCAGAATAAGAACGCAAAGAAAGACGAGTATGTAAATCTCTAATCTGAGAGATCCTAATCTCTTTGTTATCTTGGGGTTCAACCACAAATAAATCAGGATGAACATTCTTTCCAATGTCCAAGCAAGAACGGCATTTCTGGCAAGGCCGGTCTATAAAATTCTCCTGCTGACAATTGAGCAACTTAATGAACTCTAAAGCTAAAATTTTCTTGCCGATTGAAGCTTGGCCGTAAAATAACAGAGCATGGGGTGTTTTCCCCAGCTCAGCTGTTTTTTTAAGATATTGCCATTGTTTTTGATAACTGATCATTTTCGCTTACTCATAATGCTTTTCTTATAAATATTCAAGTTCTCCAAAACAATCCCAGTACCCTTAGCCACGCATAACAAAGGATCTTCTGCTATAAAGCAGGGTACGCCAGTTGATTGAGCTATTAACTCATCCATGTTGCGCAATAAAGCACCGCCGCCAGAAAGAATCATGCCTTTATCCATGATATCAGCTGACAACTCGGGTGGAGTATCTCTTAAAACCTGTTTAATTACCTGAATGATTTCAACCAAGGTCTCAGAAATAGCCTCAGCCACCTCGTTGGAAGAAATCTTAATGGTTCTTGGCAAACCCGAAAGCAAATCACGGCCCCTGATTTCCATTATCTTCTCTTCCTTTTCTGGCAAAGCAGTACCAATTTTAATCTTAATATCTTCGGCTGTCTGGTCGCCAACTGCTAAATTATGTTTTTTCTTAATATGTTCTGAAATAGCTACATTCATCTTGTCGCCAGCCACTCTGACTGAGCTTGAAGTAACAATGCCTCCTAAAGATATAACTGCCACCTCAGCTGTACCGCCGCCAATATCAACAATCAAATGCCCAGAACAAGCATTGATCGGAATAGAAGCGCCAATAGCTGCCAGAATCGGTTCTTTGGCCACAAACGCCTCCTTGGCTCCAGCATTGATCGCTGCCTCAATAACAGCTCTTCTCTCGGTTGAGGTAATACCAGCGGGCACAGCAATCATTAGCTCTGGCTTTAAAAACTGGAAATGGCCACTGCTTTTATTAATAAAATATCTTAACATGGCCTGGGTTACCCGAAAATCAGCGATAACACCGTCTTTCAAAGGCCGGTAAATCCTAATGGTATCAGGAGTTCTGCCGGTCATTTCCTTGGCTTTTTCTCCCACAGCTAAAATCCTATTCTCGTCTAAAGAAACAGCCACGACCGATGGTTCTTGCAAAACCACACCCTTTTTAGGCACAAAGACCAATGAATTGCAAGTGCCCAAGTCAATGCCAATTTTTCTAACAAACATAGGTTATAACCAGTTGCTTCACTCCTTGTAATTGCGAAGCAATTAAGAATTTTTTACTCTTTTAATGTCAGCTCCTAATTGCTGCAGCCTCTCTTCTATTTTCTCATATCCCCTATCTATCTGATATATATTATTAATAGTTGTTTTTCCTTTGGCAATCAAGCCAGCAATGATTAAAGATGCCCCGCCCCTCAAATCAAAAGAACCAAGTTCTCTGCCATAAAGCTGAGTCGGACCGTTAATGACTGCCCGATGAGGATCAGCAAAATAGATTTCTGCTCCCATTTTATTGATTTCCTCAAGATATTTCAACCTGCCTTCGTAAAGCGGGTCATGAATTAAAGTAGAGCCTTGGGCCTGGGTAGCTAAAACTCCGAAAGCAGACTGTAAATCAGAAGGAATGCCAGGATAAGGCATACTTTGAATTTTATCAATCTTCAGGCTCTTCCAAGGCAAAACTCTAATGCCTTTTTTCCCAACAATCTGATAAGGTACGCCGAAATCTTTAAGTTTTTTTAAAGGAAGCTCTAAAAAGGAGATTTCTACATTTTTCACCAAAACATTACCTCTGGTAGCTACTGCTGTCAAGATAAAAGTACCTGCTTCAATTGGGTCATAAATCAGTCGATGCTTAACTCCCTTTAATCTTTTAGAGCCTTCGATGGTTATCTTATGAGTACCAGCCCCTTTAATCTTAACTCCCATTTTCTTCAAAAACTTAGCCAACTCTATAACCTGATAGTCCTGGTCAGCTGTTTTAATAACTGTCTTGCCAGGAATTAAACTAGCAAAAAGCATTAAGTTCTCGGTCGCTGTCACGCTAAACTCATTTAAAACAACTTCTTTCTCTTTCTTTTTGGGAGCTTCCAATAAATATTTATCTCCATCTTTGGTAACGCTAACTCCCATTTGCGAGAAACCGTCTAAGTGAGTATTAATGGGACGAGCACCAATAATATCGCCGCCAGGCTGAGGAAATTTTACCTTACCGAATCTGCCGAGTAAAGGTCCGAAAAAAAGCACTGAACCCCGTAAAAGACCAACCAAATCCTCTCTGACTTTTAAAGGGTCAATCTGAGAATTTTTGATCTTCAGGGACCTTTGGCCAACCCAGGAAATCTTAGAGCCCATACCTTTTAATATTTCAATCATGCGAAAGAGATCCTCTATCAAAGGAAGATTCTCAATAAAGCATTCGTCTTTAGTCAAAAGAGAAGCAGCTAAAATCGGAAAAGCAGCATTCTTAGCACCTCTCACTTCAATTTCACCCTTAAGAGGCCGACTGCCATTAATGATAAATTTCTCTGCCATATGCTCTTTTTATCCTATCTTAAAACCCTTAATTTGGCAAATATCAACCTGATCGAGGCCCGGCCTCCATCATTTGAAATATAAAAGGCGTTCGTCAAATTGCCTTGACGAAACGCCTTAAAAACTAATTGCTCCAACTCGACTGAATCTTGGCAAGCATCTCTCCTGCCTGTTTTGCGTAATCCTGATTGGGAGCATCTCGTGATGCAAAAAGTCGAAGACAAAGCCGACACATGCGCTTTCCCCAACCGCTAACCAACCTATTTCCTTCCGGTCCTTCGGCCAGTTCTTGAAGCTCTTGAGGAGAAATATACCTCGTTTCTCCTTTGCTCGGACTTTCTTCAACAACCCCAACAAGGATCGCAAAAGCCCAATCGCCACCGCCTCTGAGCACTGTTGGATACATAGCTGGCATCGGAAGAAATTCAGGTATAGCAAGTCCTACTTCTTCTTTTACTTCTCTGGCAAGTTCTTGACCAACGATTCGTTCATCAAGCGCATTCTGATTGTTTTTTTCCTCAACTGCACCACCGGGCAGATCCCATTCGCCAGCCAAAGAAATACCTTTCGGCCTTCTTTTAATCAGTAGTTTCCCCTCTGTGTTAAATATTCCAGCAAACAAACCAATCTTTGGTTGAGCTGTTGCCATGTTGGCACCTCCTTTAATCTTTTGCTTGTTTTTCTTTCTTCTCGTTACGATATTGTTCTTCTATGGCGCTTATCTGTTCTTCGCTCACCCCTGCTCTCTCTAGGATATCTGCCAGGCAATTGGCATAATGTTTAATAAGTTCAAAATTATACTGCCCTATTTTTAACAATCCTTCCATAAAGGGAGCAAGTAAGCCGTTTGGGAGCTCTCCAGCTGCTTTTGTTAACTCAACCTCTGCCAATTTGACGCCTCCTTTTTTGTTTTTTATGTACTAACTAAATCAGGCTAAAGACATTTTTTGTCTAGGTTATCTTAGCAAATTGATTTTAATTTGTCAATAAGTTAAAATAGAAACGATATGGAAAAGAGAACAAGGACCGTTTTGTTTATTATCTGCGTAGTAATATTCGCTCTGGCAGCGCCAGTAGTTGTTTTTTATTCCCAGGGCTACCGCTTTGATTTTGAAACAAAGAAAATTGTCCAAACCGGTGCGTTCTATTTTAAGGTATTGCCCAGAAACGCCGAGGTCTGGCTTAATAACAAATCGAAAGTTAAAACTTCAATCTTTACCAATTCTGCCCTAATTGAAAACCTAGTGCCCAAAACCTATGAAGTTGAAATAAAAAAACAGGGCTACCATACATGGCAGAAAAACTTAGAGGTCAAAGAAAGACAAGTGACAGAAGCTAAAAATGTTCTTCTTATTCCAAAAAATCCAAATTTTATTATCTTGGCCACTAGTACAAAAGAAGTTTTAGATATTACCTCGGAAATAGAAATGGTAGCTACTTCTTCTGATAAAAATAAGTTGATTGAATTTAACGACTACGAAATCTGGATTTCACTTATAGAAAGCCGGACTGTTCAGTCTCAGACAGAAGAAGAAAAAATCTTCATAACCCGCTTCTCAGAAAAAATTGACAAGGTTTTCTGGCTGAATAATTACTACATGATATTCAATGTTGGCAATAAAATAAAAGTCGCCGAAATCGACGACCGCGACAGAATCAATATTGTTGACCTGGTAGAATTTGAAAGTCCTAAAATATTCTGGTCAGAAAAAACAAAAAAACTATATGTTTTAAGCCAGAATAACCTCTACCTTTCAGAGAACCTACTTCCTTAGCTTTTCAATCTTGTCTTTAAACGCTTGCCATTTCACTTCTCCTTTACCAGCTGCCGAACAAATATCTTTGAACTGGCAGTACTGGCATTGCCAGTTTTGCGGATAATTAGTTAACCTTTCAGGAATGATATTAGCTTTGATTTTTTTATCAAGAGTCTCTAACCCTTTTATAAGAGATTGCGCAAGCTTTGGATCGTACTGAATCACAAAATCCTTTAACTCCGACGTGTCTTTGCTCATATAAAGCAGTATGCCTTTTGGGATTTTAAAGTAGTGCAAATAGAGCTGTATCTGGTTGACATTTTCTTCCTTTGGCTCTTCTAGTTTCCTAAAAATCATGCTGTTCATACTTTTGAAATCAACCACATAAAGCTCGTTATTCAAGGTAACTATGGCATCTGCTCTGCCAGAAATAAGCTCCTGCGGAGGTATACGGATCTCAGAGGCCCTGACAATCCCCAAACTAAACAAGGAATTCAAAATCTGCATCTGTATGTAGTCGCCGTGGTCAAACAATCTTAAAATCCTAGCATCCATTTTTTTTCTAGGTACATTTTTGAACTTAAAAAAAACAGCCCTGTTACACTTGCCTGCATCAGTAATATAAAAATGATGCTGTTCTCTATCTCTTTGCCTGTTCAGATAAAGTTGGTCTATAAGTTCTTTTAACATCGGAAGTCAAGATAAATCAAAGATTTATTAAGTATTATTATCTCTTTTTCCATTGAGGCGCTCTTCGAGCTCGCTTTAAACCGAACTTCTTACGTTCTCTCATGCGAGAATCGCGTGTTAAGAAACCGGTTTTTTTTAATCTCATGCGAAATTCAGAATTAAATTTTACTAAGGCTCTGGCAATGCCGTGCCTCAAAGCTTGAGCTTGAGCATGTAAACCTCCTCCATTTACTTTAGCTGAAACCTTGAACTTATCAAGGCAGTTTGTTTTCTCCAAAGCTTCTTTGGCAATCTGCTGCAACTCTAAAATAGGAAAATAAATTTCTAATGTTTTGTTGTTCACTGAAAACTCTTTTTTGCCCTGAGCTTGTAGCCTAACTCGGGCCACAGCTGTTTTTCTCCTGCCAACTGCTTCAATATAACGTTCAGCTTTAACTTTCGGTTTAGCTTTCGGTTTAGCTTTTACTTTAGGTTTTGTTTTCTTTTTAGTTTTTTTAACTGCCATATATTTATTGGCACTTCAGCCTTTTAATCTGTTCTGCCCTTAATTTATTCTTGGGCAGCATCCCCCAAACAGTTCTCTTTAAAACCTCATCTGGTCTACTATCAAAAACCTTCTTCAACGGAGTTTCTTTCAATCCTCCTAAGTAGCCTGTGTGGCGGTAATATTTCTTCTGCTCCATTTTTCTGCCAGTAACCTTAATCTTATCAACATTTTTAACAACCACAAAATCACCCATATCCTGATTAGGCTGAAAATCAGGTTTTCCCTTGCCTCGTAATAAGACAGCGATTTCTGTAGCTAGTCTGCCCAGCACTCTGTCTTGAGCATCGATGGTGTGAGTTTGTCTTTTCATTTTACTAACTCGATTAAAGCCATTCTTGCTCCGTCTGACCTTCGAGGACCCAATTTAATAACTCTAGTATAACCACCCTTCCTTGTCTTGTATCTGGGAGCAATTTCAGCCATTAGCTTCTTAACTATTTTGGGAGAGAAAAAACAAGAAAGTCTTCTCCTGGAAGCTAAATTGCCTTTCTTGGCAATAGTAATGAACTTCTCGGTATAACTAGAAGCTTCTTTAGCTTTAGCTTCTGTTGTCTTGATTTTTTCTCGCAAAAGAAGAGCACTAGACAATGCCTTCAATAGTGCCCTGCGCTGATCTCTCTTCCTACTTAATTTTCTTCCTTTTTTTCTTTTTCGCATGTTTTTTAGCAGTACTTTTTTCAGCTCTCTTAACTTTCTTTGCCTTTTTTGCCTTTTTGACTCTTTTAACAAGAGTTTTCTCATGTAAAGTTTTTTCTTTCTTTTTCAAGCTTTCACCCAATAAAGAAAAGTGTTGAACCAGAACGTCAGAAGCCCGACTCACCGCCTCTTCCGGACTCAAGGTGCCATCGGTTTCCAAATCAACAAACAACCTGTCAAAATCAGTTTTTTCCCCGACCCGCATGCTCTCCACCCGGTAGCTGACTTTTCTGACTGGGGTAAAGATAGCATCTAAGGCAATGCTGCCAATCTCCAGCTTTCCCTTTTTTCTTGTCTCAACCGGCTCATAGCCCAACCCCTTCTCAATAAGAATTTCTATATCCAGATGAGCTCCTCTAGAAGTCAAAGTAGCCACGTGAGCATCTTTATTCATTAATTCTACCTGAGGAGACAAATCAAAAGCAGAACCTTTAACGATTTTCTCTCCTTTAATAGAGAGCTTTGCTTTTTGAGGTTCTTCAGTATGCAGCTTGAATCTCAACTGCTTAATATTAAGTAAAATAGTAACCACATCTTCAAGAACTCCGGGAATAGTTGAAAACTCGTGCTGTGCTCCTTTAATTTTAACTTGAGTAACAGCACTACCCTCTAAAGAAGAAAGTAAAACTCTTCTCAGGGTATTGCCAACAGTTACACCATAGCCTGGATAAAGGCTTTCAATTTCAAAAAGAGCTCGGTTCCCTTTTTTTTCGATGATTTTAGGTTGAGAAGGTAAAGGAATCATAATGATTTAAAAATTAATAATTATTTTTATCTTGAATAATACTCGAAAATAGTTGATATTTCAGCCGGAGGGCTGGATTCTTCCAAAGATGGTTTGCCTATCACCTCTCCCTCTAATTTCTCAGGGCTAATTTTTAACCAAGAAGGAGTCTGATGTTTTTTAAGCAAAGGAGTTATATTACTGAAAACTTTCTTTTTCTGAGAACCAAGGTTTATGCTTACTTTATCTCCTTTCTTTAGCTGATAGGCCGGAATATTAACTGGCTTGCCATTAATCAAGAAGTGTCCGTGAGAAACCATCTGGCGAGCATGGGGCCTGGAACCGCTTAAACCCAAACGAAAAATAACATTGTCAAAACGGCTCTCCAACTTCTGAATTAAAAGAGTGGAAGCGTCTTCAACGTGACTCCTTTTATTAAGAATTTCTTTGACATAGTTCCTAAACTGCTTCTCTTTTAAATTGTACCAGTTTTTAAGCTTTTGTTTCTCTCTCAATTCTTTAGCATATTCGGAAAAGGCCCGACGACCTCTCGTTCTCTTTTTCATGCCTGGTGCATAAGGTTTCCTAGTCAAAGAACATTTAGGCGACAGACACCTCTCGCCTTTTAAAAAGAGTTTAACGCCAAGTCTTCGACAAATTTTACATTTATTGTTTTGCATTATTATACTCTACGCACTTTAGGAGGTCGGCAACCGTTATGGGGCACTGGCGTAACGTCAGTAATAGAGGTAATCTCTAAACCTCTGGCAGCTAAAGACCTAATAGCTGATTCTCTACCCGAGCCAATGCCTTTAATAAAAACAGCAACCTTTTCAATGCCCATTTTCTTAATCGTCTGTGAAATGGTCTCTGCTACTTTGGACGCAGCAAAAGGAGTGGCTTTCTTTGTTCCTCTGAAGCCAATAGCACCAGCACTTGTCCAGGCTAAAACATTACCCCTTGAATCAGTCAAGGTAATAATGGTGTTGTTGTAAGAAGAAGCAACGTAAACCCTGCCTTCTTTTACCTTAATTGAAGGCACCTCTGTTTTAACTTCTTTTTTGACAGATGCTTCTACCTTTTCTCTTTCTTCAAGCAGCTCCTTTTCAGTTTTTTGAATTATCCGTTTTTTACCCATAGTTTATTAAGTCGGTTCGGGAGCTGGCTTTCTACCTGAACCAACTGTTTTTCTAACATTTCCCCTAACTGTTCTGCTGTTTGTTTTAGTCCTTTGACCTCTAACCGGCAGACCTTTAATATGACGCAGGCCTCGCCAAGAACCAATGTCTTTCAACCTTTTAATACCCATCATCCTTTCCCTTTTTAGTTCTCCCTCAATTTTGTAGTCCTTCTCAATGATTTCTCTAAGTTTGTTAACTTCGGCCGCTGAAAGCTTCGAAGCTTTGGTCTCTGGATTTATCTTGGTTTGATCTAGGATTTTTCCACTCAAAGAACGACCTATGCCGTAGATATAGGTCAGCGCAGTTTCTATTTGCTTTTCTTCTGGAATGTTAACTCCAGCAATTCTTGGCATAAATTAAAATTAACCCTGACGTTGTTTATGTTTTGGGTTTTTGCAGATGACGTAGATTTTTCCTTTTCTACGAACTATTTTGCAGTGTTTACAAATTTTTTTAACCGATGGTCTAACTTTCATTGTTTTCCCCTGTATGTTATTCTGCCCTTGCTTTCATCATAGGGAGTTGTCTCCACCGTCACCTTGTCGCCCGGTAATACCTTAATATGAAACATACGTAATCTACCAGCCAAATGGGCAATAATCTCCTTGCCATCATCCAACCTAACCTTAAAATGAGTACTGGGCAAAGCCTCAATAACAACTCCATTTTTGCTTAAACTTTGTTTTTTTGCCTTCATTATTCTAAACAATTACTTATGATACCAGGGCTGCTAAATTTAGTCAAGGATTAAGCTAATCTTAACTCTATCTGCATTTTCAGGTGATTTGTTTATCCAAAACGGCCAGAGCCTTACCCCAACTTTATCAATCTCGGGGAAGCTTCCCAAAACGCTCTTTATCTCATCTGGTCTTTTATCTTTGACTGCTTCTTTCAAGGAAACCTCGTCAATAGCTGAATAAATCTCACTTGTCATCTCAATGTCTAAAATCATTCTGCCTTCCTCTAAGTCAACATCTTTGACCGAATAGCCAATAGTCAAAGCTCCAGCAACTAATTCTTTTTCTTGAGGAATCTGACTAAGAATATAGTTTTTGGCAAAATCTTCCAAATTCTGTTTTTTAAAGACCAAGGCTTTAACTTGAGCTTTAACCTGAAAGACAAAACTATCTACTTCCTGATCTTTTTCTGCTAGAGGGGTAATTTGAGTAATTTGTCCAGTTATAGCTTCTTCAACAAGAATATAGTTCTGGGAAGACGTGAACTCTTCTAAAGCTGTCTGGCAGTTAGTTAAAGCTTCTTCTTCTAAAGCTTCTTGAGCTTTATTCAAATCTTCCTGGCTTACCTGGGCTACCTCTTGCTTCATGCCACCGACCATCGGCTCAAAAGACTTAGCATAAAAAGCAGTGTATCTTGGAGTCCCGGCAAATCCAGGAATGGAAAAGGTTGAAGGCCCAATATTGTATTCCTCGCCCGCTTCCCCTGCTTCAACCGTAATATCAATTTCTCCAGGCACTAACCTGCCTCCTTCATAGTGACCTCCGGGAATAGTCACTCTTTTTGGCGTACGAAATAGCTTACCGTCATCGGAAACAAAACGAGTTGTTGCTATCAATATCTGAGACAGTGTTGAGTAAGCGTTGTAAATCCGGATTATGCCTGAAGCTTTAACGCTTTTAAGCTTGCTGCCGGTAGAGGGAAACTTAGCAGAAGCAGATTGCTCTTTTGTCACTATTTCTCCAGGAATAGAAGTCGTTGTATTTTGAGATATATCAACCATTACTTGTTTTTCAAACTGTACTTGTGATTTAACTGGCCAAATCTCTAAAGTAGCTTTATCTTCAATAAAAACATAGCTTAAAATAATTATGAGCAGGAGAGCACCAATAGATAAAATCGGAGCTTTGGGGACAAAGCGTCGGGGCTTGCTCCGACGGATTGGTTTTTTGACTGGAGCTATTTCTACCTCTTTGGGCGGGATAACATCAAAAACTTTTTTCTTATTTGCCATATATTTATTATTCTAAAATTGCTCTAATTCTTCTAACACCTGCTCCCGAGCTTTCTTCTTTAATAATTTTAAAGTGGCCAAGCTCTGAAGTTCTCTTAACGTGAGGACCAGCGCAGATTTCTTTTGAAAAGTCATTAATGGAATAGACAGTTACTTTGAGAGGATATTTCTCTTTAAAAAAAGCTAAAGCACCAAATTCCAAGGCTTCTTCATATTTCATTTCAATCTTTTCAACCTGTAAATCATCTTTGATCTTCTGATTTACTATTTTTTCCACTTTTCTGATTTCAGCTTCAGTCACTTTGCAAGGATGAGAAAAATCAAAACGAAGCCTGGCTGGAGTAATATCTGAACCCATTTGCTTAACATGAGAACCTAAAACTTTCCTTAAGGCCGCATGCAGCAAATGAGTGGCCGTATGAAGCTTAGCTGATTCAAAGCCGGCCTCCTTGCCCACTCCACCAAATTTCTTCTCTCGGCCTGCCCTGGAAACAGCCCGATGTTTTTCAAAAGCTTCCTCAAACCCTCTTTTATCAATCTTTAAACCTTTCTCTCTAGCTAACTCTTCTGTCACCTCTAAAGGAAAACCATAAGTATCGAAAAGATGAAAAGCATCCTGGCCATCAATATCTCCTAAGGTGGCGATCTTTTCAAACTGCCTCAGGCCTTTAGCTAAGGTCTTAGAAAACTTTTCTTCTTCTTTCTGGATAACGGTTAATATATCGGGCTCCTGCCTCTTCAATTCTGGATAAATGTCTTGATAAATTTCAATAACTTTTTTAGCTAAAGGAATTAAAAAGTTGCTGGGAAAATTGAGTAATCTGCCAAGTCTTATAATCCTCCTCAAAATCCTTCTTAAAATGTAACCTTGTTCAACATTTGATGGAAAAATGCCTTCAGCAGCTAGAAAAACAACACCTTTAATATGATCAACAATAATGCGGTAAGGTTTGGGATTCTGACTGTAGGGTTCTGGAGAAATTTTCTCAATCTCTTTTAAAAGTGGTTTGAATAAATCTGTTTCAAAAACTGAAGGCACACCCTGCGAGACCGCCGCCAATCTTTCCAAACCCATGCCAGTATCAACTCCTTTTTGCTTCAACAAAGTTAAACTTCCATTTTTATCCTGATGATATTCATTAAAAACCAAGTTCCAAATCTCAAGAAAGCGACCGCAACTACAATTGGGCAGACATTTCTTTCCTTTTTCACAGGGTTGAGAAGTCAGTTCATAATGAATCTCGGTGGTTGGCCCGCAAGGACCAGCTTGGCCAGTCGGCCCCCAGAAATTATCCTCTCTAGAAAAACCAGAAATTTGGTTTGAAGAAACGCCTAAACTCTGCCAGATTTTCTTTGATTCTTCATCTTCTGGCATTTCTTTATCTCCCTTAAAATAGGTAAACCATAGCTTTCCAATTGGAATTTTGTATTGTTTTGTTAAAAGTTCTAAAGCCAATGCCATTGCTTCTTTCTTAAAGTAACCGCCGAAACTGAAGTTTCCCAGCATTTCAAGGAAAGTTAGATGGGAAATATCTCCAACTATATCAATATCAGAAGTACGGAAACATTTTTGGCAAGAGGCTGTTTTTTTACCATAAGGAGATTTCTTGCCTAAAAAATATTCCTTGAACTGCTGCATGCCAGCAGTAGTAAATAAAACAGAAGGATCAGTCGGCAAAAGTGAAGATGAGGGTACAATTTTGTGTCCTTTTTTCTTAAAAAAACTTAAAAACTCTTGCCGTAGTTTCTTGGAAGTCATTTCAATTATTATATTATATCCAATTAACAGCTTTTAAGCAACAAATCTCAAACAATCAAAAAAGGCCAAAGGTGCCCTCCGCTTCGAGAGAGCCTCGAAAAGCGGAAAGCACCTCTAACCTCATCTGTTTAAAATGGAGGAGGGAGATTACGTTGTAATCACCCTCCTCTTTGACTGCCGCACTAGAAGACGTCTTGGTCGAGGAATCTTCTTTTTCACTAAGGGCAGCAAGAAAAGCTGCCGAATGGAAGAAGATGAAGAATTGTATCTAGCATTTGCAACAAACTTATTAGCCGTGGATAATAATGGATAAGTTCCTAGTTTTAATAGTAAATCCTGTTTTTCTAAACTAGGAAAGTTTGTCCTAAGCTCTTTAAGAATTCTCTCCTTCCGGAAAGAATTTGAAAGAGTCCATAGAATAAACTTTTTGGAACATTCCTCAACTACCACAGCGCCAGGTTCACTTTCTAATAGTCTTTCAAGAATCTTACTAGTTTTCATTAGACTTACCTCCTTTCTATTTTATATGAGCGGCACGAAATTCGTATTTTTCAATGTTCATTTCCCAACTCTCAAATTCACGATGGATATCTTGAACTTGAGAGATCGGAGGATTTATATTGGATTTAACATAATATTTAATAAATCCTCCTTGCTCTCGCCTACTTTTCATTCTTGCAGGCGATAGCTTCTTCTAGGTCTTCCCTATTTCGAAGCGGGAAGAACACTCCACTTATGACAGTATATGCCATCTCAGCACCCCCTTATTATTTTTTTTAAACTAACAAACGACTCTCGAAGAGAGAGCCGTCTGTGAAATTATAATATAGAAAAGTTATTGACCCTCTCTACGTCTGTATTATAGCATGCCTTCTCAGCTTTGTCAAGTCCTAATCCTTTAATTCGTCACAAAATGATAACTACTAAACACAAAGGGGGTTCTGAAAGGTAGTTTAAAAACACAGAACCCCCTAAACTTGGTAGGACATCTCCTGACCAGTCAAAGAAAGGAGATCTCCTATAAAAAACGTGCTTTAATCAATCTTATGAAAACCACGACCTCTTGTCAATGTGGAAAACTAGGTAAGCCTCCTCTTTCAGCATGTCTTGTTATTAAGAGATAATTATCTAATCACCCCACCACCTAAAAGCTCTTCACCTCTATAAAATACCACTGATTGGCCGGGGGTTATAGCACGTTGGGGTCGATTAAAGATAACTTTGTTTTTATAGACAGTGGCTGGGCTAAGTGCTGAACGGTATCTAATTTTTGCCTTAACTTTCAAAGGCAGTTTTGGAGCTTTTCCAGAAATCCAATTAACATTTTTAAAAGTTAATTCTTTCCTCAATAAATCTTTTTCTTTTTTAGTCACTATCAAAAGATTCTTCTTTAAATCTTTTTTCAAAACCCAGAAAGGACCGCCACTCAATCCTATCCCCTTTCTCTGTCCGATGGTGTAAAAAAGCAAACCCTGGTGCTGACCTAAAACTTTTCCTTTAACATCAATTATGTAACCTGGCTTCCTTTTAATATAACGAGATAAGAATTGTTCTGTGGTTTTTTGGACAAAGCAAACTTCCTGAGATTCAGGAGTTTCAAATACTGGCAACTTAAATTCCTTGGCTAATTTTCTTATCTCAGGCTTGGTATAGTGTCCGTTAGGAAACAAAATATGCTTCAATTGTTTCTGAGCAAGCTGCCAAAGAAAATATGACTGATCTTTTTCTTTATCTCTGGCTTGCAGCAATTTAGAACCAACCCTTCTGACATAATGACCTGTAGCCATCCATCCACCAAAATTAAACTTTATTTTCTTATTACAAACTATGCAAGGATTAGGAGTACGGCCAGCCCGATATTCAGCTAGAAAATAATCAATAACCTCCTTTTTAAATTCCTTCCTCAAGTCTAAAACTCGGAGGGGAACTTTTAAAGCCTTAGCAACTCTTTTTGCTCTTTTTTCTGCTTCTCTGAGGCAAGGCAAATCATAGAGTTCTATAAAAACTCCGCTCACATTAAAACCAGCCCTTTTCAAAAGGGCCGCAGCAACAGAAGAATCAACACCGCCTGACATAGCCACAATTATTTTAGCTGTAGCGGTCCGCGACGACTGAAGCAACATATGACTCTGGCTTAATCTTTGGTTCAAAACCATTACCACGAATAAGGCCAGTCACTTCTTTTATCATATCTTTTGTCTGGCCGTTTTCTCCAACATCAGCATGGATGTAACGAAATTCGAAATCAAAGGAGTCAGCTCTTTTGGTTCTTTTTTCCACTTTCTCCCTTAAGGATAAAGCAAGCTCACAAGATAGCATAACTTCATTCAAAATCCTTGACTTCCAATTGAAAAACTTTCTCTCAGCAGGAGGATATTTTATTCTCTTAAGAAAAAACCTGCCTCCTTCGCCTTTTCTTAAAACAACAACTGCCAAAGGGAAATTAGGCTCCTCTCCAGAAGAAGAATCGCAGCCAACAATAATTTCGTATGACTTGTCAGGCTTCTCTCCCATGTATTGGAACAATGCTTTAACCATCTGGTCGAATGTCAAATTTCCCTGCGTTGGATTATAAAAATGACCGTTATTAAGAATGTCTTGCATATTTATCTCCTAATATTCTATTGTAAAAAAGCAAATAAGTCAAGTATTTTTAACAATGTCAATGAATTCTTGAGGTTTCAAAGAAGCTCCACCAACCAATAAGCCCTGAAAGCCAGCCTGTTTAATGTATGATTTGGCATTCTGGGAATTGACACTGCCGCCATATAAAATAGGCACCTTGCCGCCAACAATCTTTTTAATGCTGAGCCTCATCTTTTTTGCTCTCAAAGGACTACAAGCTTTTCCTGTGCCAATAGCAAAGAGGGGCTCGTAAGCTACAATTAGTTTTCCTTTAATCTTTTTGGGAATTTGAGAAAGCTTATCAATGCATAAAATCGGCTTTAAACTCACTTTTAAAACAGCCTTTATTTTTTTAGCAATCATCTCGTCTGTCTCTTTAAAATGCTTTCTTCTTTCCGAATGACCGACGATAACGTATTTCACTCCTAAATTCTTCAACATTAAAGCCGAAACTTCACCAGTGAAAGCTCCTCTATTTTCCCAAAAAACATCCTGAGCGCCAGTAGCTTTCAGACTGGACAAATAAACAAACGGTGGACAAATTATTCCATCAGCTTTTTTCACACGATTAAAAAGAAGTTTAGCTTCTTTTAAGCTTGAGGGATTCATTTTCCAATTGGCAACGATTAAGGGCTTCATGTAACTATGAAAATACTTAAAGTAGTTAAGGTAACTATAACAGCAGCAATAACTACACCAATACTAATTAAAGGAAAAGCTTTTTTAAAAGGAATGCCAAAGACAAAGGCACACAAAGAACCTGTCCAAGCACCAGTAAAAGGCAAAGGAATGGCTACCAAAACAACCAAAGCATATTCTTTCCAGCGCTCAAACTTATCTGTATGTTTTCTCCTTGCTCTTTCAAACAACCAAGTAAAGAAACGGTTAAAGAAGTAAAAGTGAGAACTCAAATATTTAGAAACAGCCTCCAGCAACCAAAGAAGCAAAAGAACAGGAATCAAGTTACCAACGATTGAAATTAAAAAAGAAGACCAAAACGGCATTTGATAAACACCCAGAGCAATAGGAATAGAACCCCTTAATTCCAAAATCGGCGACATGGCTATCAAAAGAATTTTAAACTCAGCAATCATTTAATATTAAAATATTATATCACAGTTAAAATCTTTGCTCCATTCTTAGTAACAATGATCATATGTTCAAAGTGTGCTGAAAGAGAACCATCAGCAGTTTCAAAACCATGGCCATCTTTTGATTCTCTAATATGGTAATCCCCCGCTGTAGCCATTGGCTCCAAGCATAAAGTCATGCCTTCTTTTATCTCGAGACCTGCTTTTCTTTTTCCATAATTTAAAATCTGGGGTTCTTCATGAAGTTTTCTGCCAATGCCATGGCCACAAAGCTCTCTGACTACATTAAACCCCTGGGATTCAACATGTCTTTGAATTGTATTGCCAATATCACCCAAAGTATTGCCGGGTTTAATCTTTTTAATACCTCTTTTTAAGGCTTTTTTAGTAACTCTGATTAACCTTTGGGTTTCAGGAGGAACTTTGCCAACCGGCAACGTCACGGCCATATCAGCATGGAACCCTTTATACAAAATACCTAAATCAAGTGAAAGAATATCACCTTCTTTTAAAATTCTATCAGAAGGTATAGCGTGAACAATCTCTTGATTAATAGAAGCACACAAACAAGCAGGATAACCCTCATATCCTTTAAAAGAACATTTGCTGCCAGATTCTAAAATCAGGGCTTCTGCAGCCCTGTCTAATTCTTTGGTACTAACTCCTGGTTTAACTTTCTTTTCCAGCTCTTTCATGATACGAGCCAGAATCTTGCCACCTTCAGCCATTATCTTGATTTCTTGAGCAGTTTTAATAGTAATCATTTGACAGCTTTTAAAATATCTTTAAATACTTTTTCAACTGACTGCTTGCCATTTATTTTTTTAACCTGCAAATCCTCCCCTTTAAAATATTTTACCAAAGGAAATGTTCTTTCTTTATATTCTTTTAACCTGATCTTAATAACCTCTGAATTGTCATCCTTGCGGATGATTAATTCTGAACCATCAATAGGACACTTAGTCAGTTTAGCAGTTTCTTTAGTGTATAAAATAGGATGCCGCATTAACCGACAGCTTCTGCGGTGAGAATTTCTCCAAATAGATTCTTTGGCACTTAAATTAAGTAAAATTACTTTGATATTCTTTATGCCGTATAATTTTTTTAAAACAGGGACTACTTCTTTGCCTTCGTAGAGCGTCCTGGGAGAACCGGAAGTTGTAATCCCTTTTCCTTCTTGAGCCAATTCCTTAATTTTATCCTTAACCCAAAAAGCAATCAAAGGAGGGCTCATTAACTCGCCTGATTCCCTCATTTTTTTCTCGTCTAATAAAAAATATTTCTTGTTGTTGACCAGAACAAAATCGTCTTTTTTAGCATTGGCCAAATTTCTCTCAATAATTTCACTTGTTTCTAAGTGGTAGAAATCAAATTTCTCAGCCAAAAGCTCGGCCTGGGTTCCTTTGCCAGAACCTGGTGGTCCTAAAACAATAATGAATAGCTTAGAACGTTTCATATTCTCTCATTTGTAATTGAGCATTGATTTGGCGCATTGTCTCCAAGACAACTGAAACAGTAATAAGCAAAGCCGTACCACCAATCAAGAAAGAAAAGACAGTAATGCCAGTAGCACCGCCAATAATTGAAGGCAGAACAGCTATCGTGCCTAAAAACAAAGCTCCAATCAGCAGAACCCTATTTAGAATATAGTGAAGGAAGTTGGCTGTTGATTCGCCTGGCCTGATACCTGGCACAAAGCCACCCATTTTCTGCAGATTAGAAGAAATTGATTTGGGGTCAAAGGTAACAGCCGTATAAAAGTAAGTAAAAAGGCAGACCAAAAGAAAGTATAAGATGCCGTAAACCCAGGCATTTTCAAAAAGGTCACCAACATACTGAGCAACAGAACCAACCATGCCAGGAGCACCTGACAGGAAGTTAGCAACCATACCAGGAAAAAGCATGATTGATAAAGCAAAGATAATCGGTATAACGCCTGCTGGGTTAACGTTCAAAGGCAAATAGGTAGAGACACCCCCATACATTCTCATACCCCTGACTCTTTTAGCATAAGAAACAGGTATGTTCCTTCTTCCTTCGTTTATCATAACAACTCCAGAAATAATTAACAAAGCCATGCCGAGGAAGAGCAAATAAGCTGGTAGTTGAGAAGGCTCCCACTTAACCAGGGTTTCTCTGATACTTTGAGGGACCCTAGCAATAATTCCAGCAAAAATCAACAAGCTGACACCATTGCCAATACCTCTTTCAGTAATCAGCTCTCCCAACCACATTAAAAATAAACAGCCAGCTGCCACGGTCACGACTGAGGTAAGAATAGTGGTTAGGGTAAGGGCGCCAATAGCTCCTTGTTTTTGCAGCAAAGTCAGCATAGCATAGCCCTGCATCATGGCTAAGGGCACGGTTAAAAGTCTGCCGTACTGATTAAACTTCTGACGGCCAGCCTCGCCTTCTTCTTTATACATGCGCTCCAAAGGAGGAAAAATCATGGTCAATAACTGCATAATAATGGTGGCCGTGATATAAGGACCTAAACCTAGCATAATAATTGATAGATTAGACAAAGTACCACCGGTAAAGAGGTTCAAAAGCCCAAAGATTTGAAACTGCTCAAAGAAAGATTTGAGGTTTTCAATATCAATGCCGGGCATAGGAATATTGGCCATCAGCCTAAAAACAACAAAAACAGCCAAAACAAAAAGAATCTTTTTGCGAAGATCGCGAATCTTAAATACTTGGATGACTTTATTTAGCCACTGCATTAGTTTTAAGTTTCTCTTTAACTGATTTAGAAACTGAACATCCCTCAATGGTTAGAGCTTTGGCAATCTTTCCCTTGCCTAAAATCTTAACAAGAGGCATCCTCCCTTTTATTTTACGAATTAATCCCTTTTCTAACAAGATTTTAGGGCTTACCTTGTCGCCTGACTTGAATTTCTTTTCAAGCACCTCAAAATTAATAACAACAGGTTTTGTTGTTTGAGGATTAAACTTGTAGCCTCTCAACTTAGGATACCTTTTAATCAAACTGCGAATCACCGGCTTCATCCTTTTGCCAGCCCTTGATTTCTGGCCCTTCATTCCTTTGCCAGAATAAGTACCTCTTTTGCCGCCTCTGCCTACTCTTTTTCTTGTTTTTTTCTTATGAGTTGGTTTAAGTTCGTGGAGTTGCATGAGCTTTTAATTTTTTTAATGCTTCCATAGTTGCTCTGGCATTACCAATCTTATTGCCGGTCCTACCCAATATCTTAGAAGAAATATTTTTAATACCAGCTAAATTACAAACTACTCTGACAGTGCCTCCAGCCACCAATCCCCTGCCTTTCCTCTGAGGCCTTAATAGAACACGAGCTGCCCCGACTTTAGCTTCTACCTCATGGGGAATACTATCTTCAACAATAGGCACCTCTATTAAATATTTCTTAGAAAGGCGGGTTGCTTTTTCAATGGCTAACCGGACATCAGAGCCTTTAGCTATGCCCAAACCTACTTTACCTTTCTTGTCACCGGTGACAATGACTGCTCTAAATCTCATCTTCCTGCCGCCAGCCCGGGTATGAGAAACGCGAGCTAAATCCAAAAGCTTGGATTCAAATTCATCCTTTGGTTTATCCTTTCCAAATTTTCTAAATCTATCTCTTTGCATAAATTTAATTTTGAAAAAATCAAGATTCTCGCTGAAAGAGAGGTTCTTAAAACTTTAAACCGCCTTCTCTGGCGCCCTCGGCCAAAGCTTTTACTTTGCCGTGGTATTTATAGCCGCCTCGGTCAAAAACAACTTTCTCGATCTTTTTCTCTAATGCTTTTTTGGCGATGAGTTTCCCCACTTTTTTTGCCTTATCAACATTTGCCTCTCCCTGAACAGCAATAAGGGTTTTTCCTTTTTCATCGTCAATCAGTTGAGCATAAATATACTGATGGGATCTGAAAACGCAAAGTCGCGGCACTTCAGCACTACCTGCTATTTTAGCTCTCACTCTTTTATGACGTCTTAATCTCTTTTCTTGCTTCTTTAACATATTAAGTAGTGGTGACTGCTCTTTTACCGACTTTTCTTCTAATTTGCTCACCAACGTATCTAATGCCTTTTCCTTTGTAAGGCTCGGGCGGTCTGACCTTTCTGATTTTAGCAGCTGTTTGGCCAACCAGTCCTTTGTCAATGCCAGAGACAGTAATCATATTCTTTTCAACAGCAAACTTAATGCCTTCAGAAGCTTTTATCTTAACTGGATGAGAAAAGCCAATGTTTAAAACTAAATCCTGGCCTTCTAGATTAGCCTTGTAGCCAACACCTTCCATCTCCAGCTTCTTTTCGTAGCCTTCGGTCACTCCCTTGACCATATTTTGCAGCAAAGCTCTAGTTAATCCCCAAAAAGCTTTGGTGTTTTTGGTTTCAATCTGGGGAGTTAACAAAACCTTGCCTTCCTTTACTTCAGCCTTAATTTCTGGCCTAACTTCAAAAAAGAGTTCGCCCTTTGGACCTTTAATTAAAACCTTCCTGTCATCAATTTTTACTTCCACTCCCTGAGGTATTTCAATTGGTTTTCTACCTATACGAGACATAGTATTTACCAAACTTCACAAAGGATTTCTCCTCCTAATTTTTGGCGTCTAGTTTCTTTGCCAGTCATCAACCCTTTAGAAGTAGAAATTATGGCAATGCCATAACCTCCTTTGACTTTTCTAACTTTCTTGGCTGACAAATAGATTCTCTGACCCTGCTTGGAAACTCTTCTTAACCCGGAGATGACCGGCACCTTGTTTTCATACTTCAAAGTAATCTCAAGAGACTTCTTTTCTTTTCTACCAGATTTAACAACTTTTTCAATAAAACCCTTTTTCTCTAAAACCTTAGCAATCTCAAACTTTAAATTGGAAAAAGGAACCTCTACTTGAGCATGCAAAACAGCCTGAGCATTCCTTATTCTATTTAACATGTCAGTTATGGGATCCATATAATTACCAACTTGATTTTTTAACACCTGGTATTAAACCTTTATTAGCCATTTCCCGGAAACAAATGCGACAAAGTCCGAACTTCCTCATATAGCCTCTTTTTCTGCCGCAACGAAAACAGCGCCTGACAATTCGAGACGAAAACTTTGGTTTTTTCTTTGATTTTGCAATTTGAGCTTTAGTTGCCATATTATTTAATAGGAAAACCTAATAATTTCAGGAAGGCCAATGCCCTTTCATGATTTTTAGCTGTTGTTACGACAGAAATCTCAAAGCTAAAGATTTGTTTCGTCTTCTCTGGCGAAATTTCGGGAAAAGCAATGTGTTCTCTGATAGCTAAGGTTAAATTACCATTTTTGTCAACTGACTTCTGCTCAATGCCTCGGAAATCACGAGAACGAGGCAAAGCCACATTAATAAGTCTCTCTAAAAAATCATACATCTTCTGGCCCCTTAAAGTGACGGAAGCACCAAGAGGCATACCTTTCCTTGTTTTAAAGGAAGCAATGGCTTTCTTGGCCCTGGTCAAAATAGCTCTCTGCCCGGCAATCAAAGACAAATCATTAACAATGGCTTCCTGAATCTTTTTCTGTTCAACTGCCGTCTTGCCAATAACGTGCGAGCCAAAACCATTATTTAAAACAACCTTAATAATCTTGGGCACAGCCATGGTATTTTTGTAGCCGAACTTCTCCATCATCTGTGGCACAACTTCTTTTATATATTTATCTTTTAAGCGCATCATATTTCTTGGCCGCATTTCTTACAAATACGGTATTTTTTACCTTCAATTAATTTATGCCCCACTCTGGTCGGCTTGCCGCACTTGGAGCAAATCAACTTAACATTGGAAATACTAAAACTAGCTGGCATTTCAACAATCTGGCCCTTTTCCCCTGATTTCTTCGGCTTAACATGCTTTTTCCTAATATTAGCACCTTCAACTACCACTTTGCCCTTTCCAGGAAAAACATCTAAAACCTTGCCGTGTTTGCCACGGTCTTTGCCAGAAATTATTAATACCTGGTCGTTCTTTTTAATCTTCATATTAATTCTTGAGCTAAACCGGCTATTTTGTCAAAACCTTTTTCTTTTAATTCTTTAGCTACGGGGCCAAAGATCCTGCCGCCTTTCGGCTCTTTTGTTTTAGCGTCTAAAATAACGCAGGCATTATCGTCAAACCGAACGTAAACTCCCGTTGATCTTTTGTAAGCTTTTTTTTGCCTGATAATAACGGCTCTGACTACTTCATGTTTTTTGACAATCTTCCTCGGCTCAGCTTTCTTAACTGTGCCAACGATAACATCGCCGAGCTGAGCATAGCGGTGACGCGTGCCGCCCAAAATCTGAAAACACTGGAGTGTTTTAGCTCCGCTGTTATCAGCAACTTTTAACATGGTCTGGGGTTGAATCATATTTTTTTAATCACTTTCCATTTTTTATCTTTACTAACTGGCCGGCATTCTTCAATAATCACCTTGTCACCAAGAGTATACTCCTCTTTATCAAAATGGGCTTTATATTTCTTATGAATTTTGTACCTTCTCTTGTATTTAGGATGTTCCTTAACCCTCTCAACCTTAACTACGACGGTGTTTGCCATCTTGTTTGAGGTGATAATACCTTGTAATTGTCTTTTTGGCATATTATTTTTCTTTTAACATTGTTAGAATGCGGGCAATATCTTTTTTTAATTCCCTGATTACCCTGACATTTTTAACCTTACCAGAAGCCAAGTCAAACTTTAAGGTTCTCAACCGCTCTTTGCTGTCTATCAGCATTTTTGTTAATTCTTTTTTATTTTTGGTTCTCAGCTCAGTAATCTTCATGTTATTTTTTAATAAACTTAGTCTTAATTGGCAATTTATCGCTAGCTCTTGAGAAAGCCTCTTTAGCCATCTCTTCTTTTATCCCTTCTAACTCAAAAAGTATTCTGCCGGGCTTAATAGAAAAAGCATAGTGGTCAACTGCGCCTTTGCCACCGCCCATGGGCACTTCTGTTCCTTTTCGGGTAACAGGCTTGTCAGGAAAAATACGGATCCAGAGCTTGCCGCCCTTTTTCAAATATCTGATAATGGCTCTTCTTGAAGCTTCAAGCTGACGAGTAGTAAGCCACTTTGCCTCCAAAGCCTTTAAGCCAAAACTGCCGAAGCTGAGTTCTGAACCTCTAATTTCAACGCCCTTGCCTCGACGTCGGCCCTTGTGCCATTTTCGATGTTTTACTTTCTTAGGATAAAGCATATTTAGTCAAACTTTTCTCCTTTGTAAATCCAAACCTTAACGCCAATCACACCGTAAGTACAAAAAGCTTCACTTTGCTTGTAATCAATAATTGACCTCAAGGTTTGACGCGGCAAACGACCTTTTTTAAGCCATTCTCTTCTGGCAATCTCTGAACCACTTAATCTCCCGGAAATCTCAATCCTGGCTCCTTTGACTTCTTTACTGGCCATAATCTTTTCCATAGCCTGCCTTATAACCCGGCGGTGAGGCATTCGTTTCTCTAACTGCTGGCTGATCCATTGAGAAGCCAGAGAAGCTGAAGCCCAGACATTTCTAATCTCTCTAATTTCGATTCTTAATTCTCTTTTTTCTTTTGAGGGCAGAATTCTTTCTATTTCTTTCTTTAACTCCTCAGCTCCTTTGCCTCCCCGGCCAATAATTAAACCAGGTCGGCCGCTGTTAATAATAACATTAACTTTGCCGGGAAATCTTTCAATTTCAATACGCTCAACAGCACTATCTTTTAACTTCTCTTCTAAAAACTCTCTAATTCTAAAATCCTCTTCCAAATACTGAGGAAGCTTTTTCTTGCTTAACCAGCGGGAATCCCAATCCTGAGAATCCTTTAAGCGAAATGCTTTGGGGTGAACTTTATGTGACATGTTTTTTAGTTTTTTTAGCCTTTTCTACGGAAAGCTTACGGCTTTTCTTTTTGGGTTTTTGGGCTACCTTTTTCTTAATCTCTGATAAAACTATAGTCACGTGAGAGGTTCTCTTCTGTATTTCATAGGCCTGGCCTCTAGCTCGAGGCATCCATCTTTTGTACTTTGGCCCTTCATCAACAGTAATCTTTGATATGTAAAGGTTGCTGGCAGAGGACTCTTTGCTCTTAGCATTAGCTGCAGCTGAGTTTAAAAGCTTTAATAAAGGAAGAGCTGCTCCCTTAATAGTGAATTTCAAAACAGTCTGAGCCTGCTCAACTGACTTACCGCGAATCAAGTCAGCGACCAACCTGACTTTCCTGGGAGCTATTCTTAAATATCGTAAAGTGGCTTGAAAAGGCATAAAATTATTCTGATTTTTCTCCTTTTGCTTCTTCTAATTTGGCTGCTTCTTGCTCGGTTTGTTTTGCCTCCGTTTCTCTCTGCATTCTGCCACCGTGCCTGCCGAATTTGGTGGTTGAAGCAAACTCACCTAATTTGTGACCGACCATATCTTCTGAAATATAGACTGGCACATGTTCTTTGCCATTATGTACACCAAAAGTAAAGCCAACCATCTCCGGAGTAATGGTGCACGCCCTGCACCAGGTCTTAATAATGGTTTTAGTGCCAGGCTTTAAATCTTTAATCTTCTTTAATAGTTTTTGGGCCACATACGGACCCTTTTTAAGACTTCTTGCCATATTATTTCTTACGTCTTCTTTGAATAATATATTTATCTGTCCATCTCCTCTTTCTTGTTTTAACTCCTAACGCTGGCTTGCCCCAAGGAGTCTTTGGGTATTTTAAGCCAATTGGCGCTTTCCCTTCTCCTCCGCCATGCGGATGATCAGCAGGAACCATAGCTGTACCTCTGACAGAAGGCCTTCGACCCCTATGGCGAGCCCTCCCTGCTTTGCCTAATTTCATGTAACGCTTTTCCGGCCTGGAGACAGCGCCAACCGAAGCAAAACATTCCTGAAGTATTTGTCTGACTTCGGTAGAAGGCATTTCCAAATGAGCATATTTTCCTTCGTGGGCCAAAACTTCAGCCCCAGTACCTGCTCCTTTCGCTAGTTTACCGCCTCCACCTGGAATAATCTCAATATTGTAAACTATGGTACCCACAGGAATATTCTTTAATTTCATGCGGTTGCCAGGCTTTAAATCAGCTTTCTCTTGGCAAATAACATCGTCGCCAACTTTTAAATGCTGGGGAGCTATACGGTAGCGCTTGTCGCCATTTTCATATTCCAAGAGAGCAATGAAAGAGGTACGATAGGGATCGTATTCTAAGCTGATAACTTTTGCTTTTATATTGAGTTTCTCTTGGCCGAAATCAATAATACGGTAAAGCTTTTTAGCTCCGCCGCCCTTGTGCCTGACTGTTATCCTGCCAGAAGTAGCTCTGCCAGCCTTTTGCTGCAATCTCAAAACTAACCTCTTTTCAGGCTTTTTCTTAGTCAACATTTTAAAGTCTTCTTTTGTCGATTGATTCTTCAACATATTTTACCTTGGTAAAACTTCTATCTTTTGGCCTTCTTTTACCTTAATAATGGCTTTCTTGTATCCCTTTCTCCAGCCTTCAACCCTGCCCAACCTTCGTGCTTTGCGAGGAATATTAACAATCTTAACTGAAACCACATCTACTCCGTAAAGATCCTCAATCGCTTTGGTTATCTCTTTCTTGTTGCTTCTTGGAAAAACTTTGAAAACATATTGATTGTTTTTGGTTAAATCAGTAGCTTTCTCTGTCACATGAGGCTTTTCCAAAACTCTAGGAGCTACTTCAGAGATTTTCTTGGGCCTTACAGGAATTTTGGCCTTAACCGGAGCTTTGGTTTTTTTGACAGGCTTAACTTTGGGTTTCTCAACAATCTTCTTTGCTATTTTCTTAACTTTCTTTTCTTTCTTTTTCTCTTCCACCTTCTTCTTTTTTCTAAAAATATCTAATAAAGCCATGATTATTTCAAAAAGGTTTGTTTTATTATTTTAATTGCCTCTTTTGGCATAACTAAATATTTAAAATTAAGTAAATCTAAAGTATTTAAATCTTTTGCCTGGATTGTTTCAGATTGAGAAAGGTTCTTAGTAGCTTTAATAATATTCTGATTTATAGCAGGTAAAACGATCAAAGAACTTCTTTCTTTGCACGGCAGTTTCCTTAATATCTCAGCCATTAATTGTGTCTTGGGTTTTTCAATCTTTAAAGCGTCCATCAAAATGAGCGAGTTATTCTTTGCTTTGGCTGACAAAACCATCAAAAGAGCTTTTCTCTTCATTTTTTTGTTAATCTTTTTCTTAAATACTCTTTTTTTGGTTGGACCGAAAGTTATACCGCCCCCTCGCCAAATTGGCGAACGAATTGAACCTACTCTGGCTCTGCCCGTACCTTTCTGCCGCCAAGGTTTTCTGCCGCCACCCCTCACTTCTCCTTTGCCTTTAGTATGAGCAATAACTTGGCGACGATTGGCCATTTGAGAAACAACCACCTGATGAACTAAATCTGGGTTAAACTTCACATCAAAAATCTCCTTTGGTAGTAAGGTTTGACCTGCTTGTTTACCCTGCTGATCATAGAAATTAACCTTCATAAATTTCTAAAAGTGTGCCCCTTTTCCCAGGCACAGCTCCCTTAACTGCTAATAAATTGTTCTCTTTGTCAATTCTGACAATTTTTAAGTTTTTAACAGTCACTCGGTCTTGACCCATGCGGCCTGGCATCTTCTTTCCCTTAATGACTCTTTGAGGACCGGTTGTACCAACCGAACCTAAGGTACGATGCTCGTGCTTAACGCCATGAGTGGCATCTCTGCCAGAAAACCCCCATCTTTTAACGGCTCCCTGGAAACCCTTTCCTTTTGACACTCCAGAAACCTTAACCATGTCCCCTTCTTGGAAAAGAGAAACATCAATTTCAGCCCCTATCTTATGTTCACCGTCTTGGAACTCCCGCAGAAAACGAAACGGCTTTTTCTTCATTGGTTTTTTAATCTTGTTTTTTTTCTCTATTTTTTTAAAACCGATTTGCAAAGAATCATAGCCGTCTTTGTCTTTTGTCTTAATCTGAGTTACGGTACAAGGCCCTGCTTCAATCAAAGTTACAGGAACTATATTCCCTTTCTCGTCAAATACCTGAGACATTTCTAATTTTAATCCAAGGATAAATTTCATACTTTTCAATAGAAAACCGGGCATAGCCCGGTATTTCCTCTGGCTATTTAAGATGAATTAAGATTTTAAGATTTGGTATTCACCGCCATTTTTATTATATTACATTTTGATCTCAATATCAACACCGGCTGGCAAGGTTAAGCTCGTTAAAGCATCTATCACTCTTGAGGAAGGATTTAAGATATCAATCAGTCTTTTATGCACTCTCATCTCAAACTGCTCTCTTGCGTCCTTGTGCACAAAACTTGACCGGTTGACCGTATACTTGTGAATTTCTGTTGGCAAAGGAACCGGCCCTAAAATCTCAGAGCCGTAACGCAAAGCCGTCTCACAGATCTCGCGAGCACTCTTATCAATGACCTTATGATCATAAGCCCGAAGCTTAATACGCAGCTTGGGGCGAACCTCTACCTCGGTAGCTTCTTTCTTTTTTTTAGGCATTATTTAATTATTTTTGTAACAACGCCTGCGCCAACTGTTTTACCACCTTCACGAATAGCAAATCTTTGCTGTTCCTCCAAAGCCACTGGAGCAATTAACTTAATCTTTAAGTTAACCGTATCTCCAGGCATAACCATTTCTGTGCCTTCTGGTAAAGTAACATCACCTGTCACATCAGTCGTTCTAATGTAAAACTGTGGCTTGTAGCCAGGGAAGAAAGGAGTGTGACGACCTCCTTCTTCTTTAGTCAAAATATAAATCTCACCTTCAAATTCGGTATGAGGGGTAATGGAACTGGGCTTGGCTAAAACTTGCCCTCTTTCTACGTCTTCTTTCTTAAGCCCTCTCAAGAGAACACCAACGTTGTCACCAGCTCTTCCTTCGTCCAATATCTTGTTAAACATCTCAACACTGACAGCAGTAGTTTTAGCAGTTGGTCGGATGCCAATTAATTCTATTTCTTCATTAGATTTGACAATACCTCTTTCAATTCGGCCCGTAGCCACAGTACCTCTACCAGCAATAGAGAAAACATCCTCCACTGCCATCAAGAAGGGCTTGTTAATTTCACGAACCGGCTCAGGAATAGATTCATCCAAAGCCTTAACTAAATCTAAGATTGGCTTGGCTGCCTCATCGTCAGCTGATTTAGCCTCTAAGGCCTTAAGAGCTGAACCACGGATAATTGGAATTTCATCTCCCGGGTACTTATATTTCTTTAAAAGTTCTCTGACCTCTGATTCAACTAAATCAATGATTTCTGGGTCATCAACCGCATCGCACTTGTTTAAAAAAACAACGATTGAAGGCAAACCAACCTGACGAGCTAAAAGAATGTGCTCTCTGGTCTGAGGCATAGGTCCATCAGGAGCAGAAACGACCAAAATAGCACCATCCATCTGAGCAGCACCAGTAATCATGTTTTTAATGTAGTCAGCATGACCTGGGCAGTCAATATGGGCATAATGCCTTTTTTCGGTTTCGTACTCTAAGTGAGAAACTGCAATGGTCAAACCACGAGCTTTCTCTTCTGGAGCGGAATCAATTTGATCCACGCTTTTCTCCGACACATGGAAACCCTTTAGTTTAAGCACGTGAAGGATGGCCGCTGTTAGTGTAGTTTTGCCATGGTCAACATGACCAATAGTCCCAATATTAACGTGGGGTTTTCCTCTAACAAATTTTTCTTTCTCTGCCATAATTTTTATTTGATTAATGATTAATTATTATTACTAATTATTATCTTAATAAACTAAAAAGGAAATGTCAATACTAAAATGGCAAATCTTCGATCTTCAAGTCCTCTTCTTCTGATTCAGCTGAAACTAGCTTCTTCGCTTTTTTCTCCGGACTTAACTTCTTTTTTTTATAATCTTCAAAAGAAGTAATAACCATGACTGGCTTGCCGTTTTCAACAATGATAAATTTCCCTCCCTCTTCTTCAATAAATTGTCTAATTTCATTTAAATCCATGTTATTTGCGTTTACCTTCAACTATTTCTTGAGCTATGTTCTGAGGCACTTCCTCATACTTGTCAAACTCCATAGTAAAGGTTCCCCTGCCTTCAGTCAATGACCTCAAGGATGTAGCATAACCGAACATCTCAGACAAAGGCACTTTAGCATCAACAATTTTCGTGTTGAGCCTATCTTTGGTTTCTTGTATTTTTCCCCGACGAGCTGATAAATCACCAATAGCATCTCCTAAGAAGCCAGAGGGCACGACTACCTCCAGTTTCATAACAGGTTCTAGAAGCACAGCTTTAGCTTTTTTACAAGCTGACTGCAAGGCCTGGGAACCAGCTATTTTAAAAGCCACCTCAGAAGAATCAACCTCATGATAAGAACCATCATATAAAGTAACTTGTATATCAACCATGGGGTAGCCAGCGACCACTCCCTTGTCCATAGCTTCTTTGACTCCTTTTCCGACAGCTGGAATGAATTCTTGAGGGATGATGCCTCCTTTTATCTCATTGATAAATTCAAAACCCTGTCCCCTATCTTTAGGTTCAACTTTCAGCCAAACATGACCATATTGACCCCGGCCGCCAGACTGACGAATATATTTTCCTTCAGCTTCTGCCTCATTTTTAATTGTTTCTTTGTAAGCTACTTGGGGCCTGCCGACAGAAGCTTCTACCTTGAATTCTCTTTTCATTCTATCAGCAATAATTTCCAAGTGCAGCTCGCCCATGCCAGAAATAATTGTTTCACCAGTCTCAATGTCTCCCTTGACCCGAAAAGTTGGATCCTCTTCAGAAAGTCTTTTCAAGGCCAGACCCATTTTCTCCTGGTCAGCTTTTGTCTTTGGCTCAATACGAATAGAAATAACCGGTTCAGGAAAGACAATTTTCTCCAAAACTATGGGATGCGATTCATCGCACAAAGTATGGCCGGTTGAAGTGTTTTTTAAGCCAATGGTGGCAGCAATATCACCAGTAAAGAGTTCGGACACCTCTTCTCTCTCTGCAGCATGCATTCTTAAAATACGGCCAATCCTTTCTTTCTCTGAAGTGCTTGTATTTAAAATATAGGAGCCTTTTTTTAAAGTGCCGGAATAAACCCTAAAATAAGTCAGAGCACCAACATAAGGATCAGTGGCTACTTTGAAAGCTAAAGCAGAGAAAGCCTCTTTGTCCTCTGGTTTTCTTTCAACCTCTTTGCCTGTTTTGGGATCAGTGCCTTTGACTGGCGGTAAATCATTTGGTGAAGGCAGATAATAGATGACCGCATCAAGCACTGCCTGTATTCCTTTATTTTTTAAAGCAGAACCGCAAAAGACCGGTACTAACTTATATTCTAAAACCGCCTTCCTTAAAACTTTTCTCAACTCATCAACTGAAAGTTCTTTACCAGCCAAATAGTTTTCAAGCAACTTTTCGTCTTCAGCAGCAATCTTTTCAATCAATTTCTCTTGCCACTTCTTGGCTTCTTCTGCCAAATCTTTAGGGATCTCTTCTTCTTTGAGATTCTGACCAAAATCTCCTTCAAATCTCAAAGCTTTCATGGTTAAAAGGTCAATAACTCCTTCGAGCTTCTCTTCGACCCCAATGGGAATCTGCATGGCTACAGCATTAGGAGTTAATTTCTCCCAGATTGAACCCAAGCTTTTCTCAAAAGAAGCGCCAACTCTATCTAATTTGTTAATGAAGCAGATGCGAGGAACTTTAAATTTGTCTGCCTGACGCCAGACAGTTTCTGACTGGGGCTCAACGCCAGCCACTCCGTCAAAAACAACAACAGCCCCGTCTAAAACTCTTAAAGACCTTTGCACTTCAGCTGTAAAATCAATGTGGCCGGGTGTATCAATAATATTGATACTATGTTCGTCTCCTTTTCCTGTTTTCCAAAAACAAGTGGTAGCAGCTGAAGTTATGGTAATACCCCTTTCTCTTTCTTGAGCCATCCAGTCCATAATGGCTTTTCCTTCGTGAACCTCACCAATCTTATGAGAGATACCGGTGTAAAATAAAACTCGCTCGGTCATAGTAGTTTTACCGGCGTCAATGTGGGCAATAATGCCAATATCTCTAATTTTTTCAATTGGATATTTTCTTGGCATAGTAATTACCAGGCAAAATGAGCAAAAGCACGGTTAGCTTCAGCCATGCGGTGGGTATCTTCCTTCTTTTTAATAGCTGTTCCTTCATTATTAGAAGCTAAAATTAATTCTTCTGCCAATTTCTCTCTCATTGGCCTGCCTTTTTTAGAACGGGCAGCAGTAATAATCCATCTCATAGCTAGGGTCATTCTTCTGTCACCTCTAACCTCTCTTGGTACCTGGTAGGTAGCCCCACCAACTCTTTTTGACTTAACTTCCAGCAAAGGAGAAGCATTTTGCAAGGCTTTTTCAAAAACCTCCAAAGGATCTTTTTTGGTCTTTTCTTTAATAATATCAAAAGCTCGGTAAACAATCTTACGAGCAATGGTTTTTTTACCTTTTCTCATAATCTGATTGATGAACTTGCTGACTATTACATTGCTGTAAACAGGATCGGGCGCTATTTCTCTTTTTATTGTCTTACCTCTGGCCATAATTATTCTGTCTTTTTAGTACCGTATTTACTTCTTTCTCTTTTACGACCTTCTACTCCGCCACTATCTAAAACACCTCTGATAACATGATATCTAACGCCAGGCAAATCCTTAACCCTGCCCCCTCGAATTAAAACAACTGAGTGCTCTTGTAGATTATGACCTTCGCCAGGAATATAGGCGGTTACTTCCATGCCGTTGGTCAAACGAACTCTGGCTACTTTTCTCAAGGCAGAGTTTGGCTTTTTGGGAGTAGCTGTAAAGACTTTTAAACAAACCCCTCTCTTAAAAGGAGATGCATAGGTCTTTGGCCTATTTCTTAAAATATTAAAACCAAATTCTAAAGCAGGCGCCTGTGTTCGCCTTTTTGTTTTTTTCCTACCCTTTTTAATCAGTTGATGAATTGTTGGCATATTTTATAATTTAACAGAAATAAGAGCTTTCGTCAATATAAAAGTGATCGAAGCTAATCCTCGACCAATAAAATGTCAGTTAATATAGTGGTGCGCCAACAATGAAAGAAAAAATGAAATTAACAATATAAAACAAAAGACTACGAAACCACGGAAAAAAGAAAATAAGAAAAATTAAAATGAAAAAACCAAATTGGCTTAGAAATATTTTTATGTTTTGCATTGAATAAGGTAAAAAAGTAAAAAGAACATGTGAACCATCTAAAGGAGGAATAGGTATTAAATTGAACACAGCTAAAAGTATATTAAGGAAGACAATTGAAGAGAAAATAGAAATTAAGCTACCGGGCAAAAAAGTAAAGCCGAAACGAATAACTAATCCGAAAATCAAGGCTACAACTAAATTTGCCCCAGGACCAGCAATAGCTACCTTTAAAGAACCGTATTTTTGGTCTCGAAAATTTGAGGGATTAATTGGTACTGGCTTTGCCCAACCAATGCCTGTACCCGTCGTAAGAATTAAAAAAACCGGCACAATAACAGAACCAATTGGATCTAAATGTTTGAGTGGATTCAAGGTAAGCCGGCCGGCATATTTAGCTGTCGGATCACCTAAATGATTTGCCATTGCCCCATGAGAGACTTCATGAATAACAATGGAAAAAATTAAAATAACAATTAAAAATAAAACTTCCATTATCCTAATGCTATCATAACTTGAAAAAAATAAAAAACTCTGATAGAATGTTGATACATGGCTAAACAATGCGCTATCTGCGGAAAAACAGGCAAGATGGTTTGGAAATTAAAGAAACTCAGGGGAAAGTACAATCCAACCATTAAAAAAAGAAAATACCCAAATCTCCAATGGGTAACTTTAGCTTCTGGTAAAAGAGTCAAAGCCTGTGCCAGATGCATCAAAACAATAACAAAAAAGAAATAAACGGGCTGTGGTATATTGGTATTATGCAGAGCTGGGGGCTCTGCGAACTGGGTTCAATTCCCAGCAGCCCGAAAGTATTCAAAAAGTCCGGCGCTTGCCGGATTTTTTGAGCCCTGCCTTTTCTAGAGAATTCTTCTGGAAAATGATTTAAGTGGGTGTCCGCAATGTAGTCACTATGGAAAGCACTACAAGATATAGGACTCCCGAAAAGAACGTTTGTCCCAGAATCTGCTAGAAATGAGCGGGGCTACTCTTATTATATCACAAAAATCACTGTCAAGGAAATTATAGGTTCAATACCTTAGTTGTTTGTTTGATCAAAGAAAGAACAACTGCTGCAGCAAGTAAACTGTAGGAAGGTTTACCTTCATCGTCTGGAAATACCCAAGGTTTCTCTATAATCTTTACTTCTTTGCCATTCCATTTATAACTATATTCTGGAGTAAGCTCGTAGTTATCAACTAATTTGGAAGCTAAACTTTTAGGGACTGAATTTTTTAAATAAACCTTGGGGATGCCGTAGAGAGAGGCTGCCTGATTTATTAATTGATCAGCTTTCATTAACCTTGCCCTAATTGATTTAATCCCCTTTTCATCTCCTTCTTTAGGAAGCATTTTTACTTCTTGGCAGTTGGGATTATCGCAGAGTAAGTAAAATTCCTTTTTCTTTTGATCGTAGCCTAATTTAGAAGTTGGTAGTAATTTCAAATTCCTTGAAGTATGGCAGCGAGGACAAACTCTGCGATATTTCATTCTCTCGTCAATAACTTTCTCTGGAACATTAAAAAGAATGAAAATATCATCATCTTCCCGGTAGCCAATTAAGTTACGGAAAAACAAGGTAAAATTCATCTGGTCTAGGTCTCGAGGAAAACCGTCAATAAAGAGAGTTTTCTTTTTCTTTTCGGCAATTTCTCTTTCAATTAAAGTTAAAATCAATTCAGTTGGCAATAGAGGAGCTGAAGTGTTTCTTTTCGCTAGAAGAGAAAGTATTTCTTTAATTGAAAACTTGCCTCGGTAGTTCTTCTCCAAAAAGACAAACAGCTCTTTCTTCTTCTTTTTATCCTTTAATTCTTCATCAACCCTCCTGATCATATCGCCAATGGAAAAATGCTCTATGTATTGAGGACCAACAATTTCAGCAAACATCTTAGCATAAGTCCCTTTGCCAGAATTCTTCTTACCCACGAGATAGGCAATAAAAGTATTGCCTCTTTTAAAGTAGTTTCTTAATTTCTTGATTTCTTGGCCAGCCTTCAATTCAAAATACTCCTTTCTTTCTCTGGGATTATTTAAGTTAAAGGTTTTTTTTAATCCTTTTACTTTAGTATTAAAGACTGGGAATTGCATAATATTTTAATATCACCATCTAAGTCGGTTCTAAAGATATTTATACCATATTTTTCTAAAATCTCCAAAGTTTCCTGAGAAGGATGCCCATAATGATTATCTTTGCCACATTGAATAACAGCAATGTCTGGAGAAACTTTCTCAATGAATTCTTGAGCACTTGAAGTCTTACTGCCATGATGCCCGACCTTTAGGACATCAGCATCAATCGCTGTTTCCAAAAGCTGTCTTTCTATTGATTTATAAGCATCGCCGGTAAATAAAAAGGAGTTGTCGCCGTAGACCAAACGAACAACAACAGAAGTATTGTTGGTATTTTTAACTTCCTTGCCTTCAAGACTTTCAAAAGGAAATAAAACCTCTATAGCCCAGCGCTTAAGATTTGACCCCGAGCCTTGAATCTGCTGGCCGGCTCGAGCTATTGTTATTCGAGCTCTTTCTTCTTTTATTAATTCCTGCCATTGCCTGTATTCAGAAGTATCTCTTAAAACTCCAGTCCATAAGATATTCTCTACCTTATATCTCTTTAACACCTCGATCAAACCACTTATATGATCGTGCTCGGGATGACTAAGAATAATCAGATCAATGGTTCTGTCCCAGAACGGCATCTCTTTGCCCAAATTTTCTAAAACCGTTTCATCTGGTCCCCCATCAATTAGAATTTGGTGTCCTTGAGGAGTTGCAATAAAAATGCTGTCCCCTTGCCCCACATCAAAAAAAACAACCTCCAACAACTGAGATTGACTTAAGTCATAAACTGCTACCCAAGCTAAAATATTCAAACCAAACAAAATTACTAAAACAACAAAAGCTTTCTTCATTAAACTATTATACCCAAATTAAGCTAAACCTAAAACTAAAATGAGTAAGGTCTAGCCTTACTCATTTTAGTTTCAAAGAGTTCCGGAAATCTTCGAATTAGGCTTTGCCCAGTATTCGGAACATCTTGGTGCCGCATTTTGGGCAGGTGCCGGTCATAGCCCTTCTTTTCACTCCGCCCTTTCCCTTCATGGCTACTTCTTTGGCGTTTTGTATTTCTCTTTTGGCTTTACATTTAACACAATAACCTTCCATAGTAAAAATATTTTATTTACAAATTTTCAGAATCGACCTTTAATTTAGTTTTCCACACCCTTATTTTACCTTAATTTAAGCATAAGGGCCAGTCAAGAGGCAAACAAGCTTAAAATACCCTTGAAGCCAACCAAAGCAGCAAAGACAAACAGCAATATCTGAGGCAAAGCCAGAGACAAGCTTAAGATAAGCAAAATACCAGCGACAACATCAAAAAAGCTGCCGATATCAAGCAAGAACAGCAAAGCCTTCAGAAAAAGATAAACTGCAAAACCAATAACTAAACCAGTTGGAATAGCCAGATTATAAGCTGCACCAACCAAAAGGCCAGCTGCCAATATATCTAAAATACCTAAAAATTTAACCATATTAATTTACCAATTTAAATTTTTAGACTAATTCCAAAATCATGGCTATTCCTAATCCCAACACAGTTAATCCGGTAATTAAATGTAAATACTTTATATTCCTTGCCTGCCAACTTGAAATATCTTCAATTTTTCCTAATCCTAAATAAATTATCAAAACAACGGCCAGCATTGGCAAGATAAATATTAAATTGTAAAGCAACAGCCAAGGAAGGGATTTCAATATTCCCAAAGGACAAAGGATTCCACCACAGATAATATAGGGCCCGACTGTGCAAGGAAGCAAAAATATGGTTACAAAAGCTCCTGCTAAAAAAGCTCCTTTAGAACTAGTTACCTTAGCAATAATTTTATCAACCCTTGGAGAAATTGTGCAGACAGCTTTGTGCCAGAAAAAATCTTTTAGTTTAAAAAATCCTAAAATAATAGCTCCAATTCCTAAAATTTTGTAAAGCCATAATCTAATAAAAGTTAAGGCTTGGATAAGCTGAAATGATTTTATAATCACTAATCCATAAATCAAATAAAGTAGAAAAACTGCGAAGACAAAAGCTAGGCCAGCTAATAAAACATTTCTTCTTTTGGTAGGATTATAAGTTAGGATGGCGATAAGCATCAAACTTAAAACAGCCAAGGCGCAGGGGTTAATAGCATCTACAGCGGCCAGAGATAAAATTTTAGCCAAAGTAAGCTTTAGCTCGGGTTCAACTAAGGATGTTTCTTCTGTGGTGGTGGTTGTTCCTTCTTCTGAAGGTAAAATTTCTAATTCAGGTCCGTTCCATTGAAAAATCCAATTCCCAATTGAAATGGCATTGTCAAACTCAATATAATCCTCGGAGATAGCAACCCTGATTGGTTCTATTTTTTTGAACTCTATTCCTTCAAATACTTTATTTAAATCTTCATTAAATAATGATTTTTTAAGTAATTCACTTGCTACTGCTCCTTTGCTCGTTTTTATGAGCACTCTGCCATTGGCCCAAATTTTTGGACTTCCTGGCAATTCATTAAAATTAAGATCTTTAAAACTGACGGCAGAGCCATCGGATAAAGAACATTTATTGAATTCAGATTTTTCAATTTTTTCTCTTATGGCATCCGGAATTGACATGCCAACTGAATATTTATTTTCAAAAAGAATTAAAGGAACCCAACCAGGAAGGTTATAAGTTAAATAATATTCAGTCATAACTGGAACATTCTCTGGCTGATAGACAAATTCATATTCAATAATAATAAGATTTGGATTTTCCTCAGTTAACTGACTTAAAACAATAGGATCAGCCTCAGCACACACCGGACAGCCTATTTTAGTAAAATAAGCCGCACAAAAATAGTTGTCTTGAGCCAAAACATTCTGAAAAGAAAAAAATAACAAACCTAAAACAAAAATGCTAAGAATCCACTTTTTCATAATTTACTTATTTTTCTTATTTTTATTGCTTTACCTTCTATTAAAGCTTGAGCTATTTTTTTATGAGCTGAGGCGAGAGTTCTTTGAAAAGTGCTTTGAGAAATATTCATTTTTTTAGCAGCCTCCATCTGATTTAAATCTTTTAAGTCACAAAGCCTAACAGCTTCTAATTCATCTGCTGCTAAAGCCACCTCTTTTAATTTGGAAAGGGGTACTGCCCTGGGCTTAAAATAAATAATGCTCGGGTCAAATTGAACTCGTCTTTGTTTAACTGGTCTTACCATAATTTTTTAAAAATCTTTTCAATCTCGTCTTTAACTTTTAAGTCAGTTTCTATTATTGGAGTTAAATTAGAGATAGCTTTAAATATTTCTTTATCATAAGATATTTTACCCAAAAATTTCTTTTTGGTCCATCTCTTCATTTTACCGCTTAATTGAGAATTAATATCCCATTTATTTATTACTAGACCCCAGGGAATATTAAAATGATTGACTACTTTTAAAACTCTTTTTAAGTCAGAAAATCCCGAGGGAGTAGGCTCAGTAATTAAAATAGCAAAATCAGCTCCCTGCAAAGAGGCAATTACTGGACAACCAGTACCTGGCGCTGAATCAATGATCATCAGATTATGTTTGAATTTCTCTGCTTCTCTTTTAATTTCGCTGACTACCTTGCCAGAGCCTGTTTCTCCTGGATGAAGGTTTCCGGAGACTAAAGGAAAACCATATTTGGTTTTTTTAACTTTGATCTCACCATTCTGAACTGGCTTTAATTTTATTGCTTTTTGAGGACAAATTGCTTCACAAGCTCCACAACCTTCACATAAAAATGGGTTCAGCTTTGGTTTGCCATTTACCATTTTTAAAGCATCAAAACGACAATTCTTAACACATAAACCACAGCTATTACATTTTTTATAATCAATTTCTGGTTTAGCTAAAGTAGAAACTGGTAAAATTTTATCCCACTTTTTAACTCCGCCTAGCCAAATTGCCAAGTTCGGAGCGTCAGCATCACAATCCACCGCCACTATCTTTTTGGTTTTGGTAAAAAGCATTGCCAAAGCCGAAGTCAACATTGACTTCCCTACTCCGCCCTTTCCCGATGCAATTACTATTTTTTTTGCCATATTAAAGAGATTAAGAAAAAGAAAGTAGCAGTTAAAATAATCAAAGGACCAACTGAAAATCCAGTCAATCTAGAAAGTAAAATTCCAAAGATACAGCTCACTGCCCCAATAATCAATGCTCCGTAGGAATATTGAAATAAATTTCGACTAACATTTCTAGCAGCACAAGCGGGAATAGCGATGAGTGCTGCAGTTAAAAGACCACCAACTATTTTCACTCCTAAAGCAACTAAGACAGCAATTGAAATCAAAAAAATAAAATTATATTTTTTTACATTTACCCCCTGGACTCTGGCTAAATCTTCAGAAATACCGGAAAGAACCATTTTTGAAAAAATTCTGCGAATTACAAAAAAAACAGTTATAGCTAAAATTATAGAAATTATAGCCCCATAAAGCTCTACTTGAGAAATATCACCAATTAAAGCAGTAACAGTTTTCTCTGAAGGTAAAATCAAAAAGGCAACGGCCACTCCCAAAGCAAAAACCACGGCAGTTAAGGCCTCCATTGGTAATTTAGTTCTAATTTCAAATAACCATATCAAAATTATTCCCAAAACTACTAAAGGTAAAGCTCCTAAAGAAACATCAAAACCATAAATGAGAGCCAAAGCAATTCCTGGTAAGGTTAAATGCCCCAAAGCTCCCCCCACCAAAGCCATTCTCTTAGAAACCATCAAGGATCCTAAATATCCCGCCGCCCCTCCAATAAAAATTCCCACCAATAAACTAAGTATAAATTGAGTTTCCATTAATTAATGTTTATGTTGATAAAACTTTATTTCCCCTCCATAAAGTTGAGACAGGTGTTGAGGAGTTAAAACTTCTAAGACGGGACCTTGACATAAAGCCTTTTTATTTAAACAAATAACATAATCGGCAAGTTTATAAACAATACTTAAATCGTGTGTAATTAATAAAATGGTGAGTTTTCTTTTATCTCTTAGTTTATTTAAAAGTAAATAAATAGATTCTTGACCCTTAATATCAATTCCAGCCGTGGGTTCATCAAAAAGTAAAACCTGAGGATTACCGGTCAGACCCCAAGCCACCAAAAGTCGCTGAAATTGACCTGAGGAAAGAAAAGCCACTCTTTTTTCTAAAATATTAGAACTTGTCATTCCAACTGTCTCTAAAACTTTAATAGCTTCTTTTTGAGTAACTTCTTTTAAATCAAAAAACTCTTTTATAGTTAATGGAATCTCTTTGGTCGAAGCAAGTCCGGTGGGAACATAGCTAATTTTTAATTCTGGCTGCCATTGGATTTCTCCTTTAAAAGGCAGAAAGCCTAATAAAGTCCTAAATAAAACAGTCTTGCCCGCTCCGTTTGGGCCTAAAATGACTAAAGTTTCCTTTTTCTTAACTTCGAAGTTTAAATTCTCAATGATCTTTTCTCCAGCCAATTCAACATTTAAATTTCTTACTTTTAAAATTATATTTTCCATACACAGGGTGAATTTTATTTAGTTTTAAATAATAACCATTGATTAGGTTTTTTAAATTTTATTAAATTATAAATTCCTTTTAGTTTTTTTCCTTTTAGCTTAAAAATAATTCTATTTTTATTATTTTCAATTAACTCATATTTTCCTTTATCAAAAATTTTAACCTTCCCTGCGCCATATAGACCTTCGGGAATCTTTCCTTCAAAATTAATATAATCTATGGGATGGTCTTCGGTTTGCATTGCCAATCTTCTCATTCCTGTTTTCTTTGGTACTCCCTTTGGCACTGCCGAAGATTTTAAAACTTCTTCCATTTCTAATCTGAAATCAAAATGATGATGGCTTGCCCAGTGTTCCTGGACTACAAATCTTTGCTTTTCAGTTTTCAAAACTTTTCCCTTTGGCTCAGAAGTTTTCTTAAATTTCCTTTTTCCCCAATATTTCTCTAAAGAGTTCATTTAAATTTCTCTAAAATCTTAAAATCTTTTTTAAGAATTTCTTTCATATTTATATTGTAAGTGGCTACGGCCGGATGATATAAAGGAATAATTTTCATTTTTTGAAAAAGATTTTTTACTTCAAAAACTTTCCCGTGGATTTTGCTAATACCCTGGATTTGATTTTTTAATCCGTGTTTTTCCATAATAAAAGCAGTTGAATAATTTCCTAGGGTACAAATTACTTCGGGTTTAATGATTTCAATTTGTCTTTCTAAATAAGGAGTGCAGGCCTCTATTTCTTCTTTCTTTGGGTTACGATTTCCAGACGGTCTATCTTTTAAAATATTGGTGATATAAATCTCTTCTCTTTTGATTTTTATAGAATCTAATAACTCATCTAAAATTTTACCGGCCGCCCCACAGAAGGGTCGTCCAGTCTGAGCTTCGTTGAGTCCCGGTGCTTCCCCAACAAACATTATTTTTGCCTGGTGGCTCCCCTCTCCGATAACCGGCAAATGCCTTTCTTTATATAACGAACACTTCTTACAATTTATAACCTCCTCTTTGATTTTTTCAAGCTCTTTTTCTATTTTTTCTAAATCTTCCATATTTTTAAACTAAAATTAGAAATTATTCTCCAAGCCAAACCTACAAATAAAGAACTCGGTTGATTCAAACTTTCAGCTCTCATTTTCCTTTTTTCTAAAATTTAATATTTGACCCTTTACTAATTTATTTTCATGGACAACTTCTCCTCGAAATCTGTTTTCGAGACGAAAACCAAATCTCTCTATTTCTTGTTTGAGTCTTTCTATATCAACATGTTCAGGAAAAACCGAAATTAAAGCCCCTGGTTTTGAAATTCTATAAACCTCTTTCAATAGTTTCGATAACTCGGAAGTTTGCAATGAAAAATACCAAAAAATATCATAGAGCAAAACCACATCAAAACTGTCACCTTCAAATCCAAACTTTAATTCCCCAGAGGTCTTTCTTGACTTTATGTTCTGAAGACCAACTGATTTAGCTCTCTCTATTAACTGTTTTAATTTATGTTCATCTTTATCTACAGCATACACTTTTCCTTTATTTCCGATTATCTTTGCAACAGGAATAGTATAGTCCCCTTCTCCACATCCAAAATCTAAAACAACCTGGTCTTTCTTAATACCAATTCTTTTTAAAACCCCCCCTATGCAATTTTCTATATTGTTTTCCATTTTTAATTATATCTCAATTATCTTTCCTGCTCCTCCTTCAATGTATTTTTGAGGATAGAGTTTTTTAAGCTCTGCTTTATGCTGGGTACAGTGAGTAGGACAAATTAATTCTAAATCTCGAAATAATTCAAATTCACTGAAACCGTGCATTCCACCGATAATTGCGTAGAGCTTACCGAACTGTTTAATTGCATCCAAAATATGACCCATATACGGATGAGAGCAACCAACAATTAAAACAATACCTTTTTCGGTTTCGACCCCCATACTTTGTTCTATTCCTTCCAGCTCTCCAGTAGAAAATACATTTTCATGAATTTTGGTAGCTTTTTCTACCACAACAACTTCTCTATCTTTTATTCCATGAAGAGAGGATGGAACGTAAATTTTAGCTTTCTTATTTACCTTCAAAAATTCAGAAAGTCCTCCAGTATGATCAAAATGAGGATGGGAAATAAAAACTTCATCAATTGATATGGGCTTAACTCCCAGTTTTTCCATATTGCCAAGCAAAATTCCTCCATTAGCCCCAGTATCAAATAAAATCTTAGGAGTATCTTTCTGTTCAACCAACGCAGCAAAGCCCCAATCGGCCTTCAGGCCTTCTTTGAAAACAGTATTGTCATAAACAATAGTAATTTTCATGAAAATTAAAGCAAAGAGTTAAGCTTGTCAACTAAAACTTGCTTAGGTCGCAATCCAGTTGCTCTTTCTATTGGTTTTCCATCTTTAAAAATAATCAGAGTTGGCACGCTCATAATTTGGTAATTTCTGGCAGTTTCTTGACTCTCAAAAACATTTAATTTCCCAACTTTTACTCTACCTTCAAAGTCCTTGGCAATCTCTTCAATAATTGGTCCCAAGATTAAACAAGGAGGGCAAGTTGGACTCCAAAAATCAACCAAAACCAGCTGATTGCTTTTTATAACCTCAGTTTCAAAATTTTGATCAGTTAAAGTTAATTCTGACATATTATTTTGTCATTGCCTTGATCACCCTATCTACAGCCAAAAGATGGGCTGCCTTCCTTAAATTTATGTTTTCTTTTTTAGATAAATTCCAAACTTCGTCGAAAGCTTTCTCTAAAATTTTAGATAATTTATCTAGTACTTCTTTTTTCTGCCATCGTTTTTTTTCTTTTGACTGTAACCATTCAAAATAGGAAGCAATTACGCCCCCGGCATTAGATAAAATATCGGGTACGGATATTATTCCTTTATCTTGTAAAATTGCATCTGCTTCTGAAGTGACTGGGCTATTTGCCATTTCAATTATGTATTTGGCTTTGATTTTTGGAGCGTTTTCTTTGGTAATCACATCTTCCACTGCTGCTGGAACTAAAACATCAACTTTCATCTCTAAAAATTGCTTATTGGTAATTTGTTTTCCATAATTTAAATCGCAAACTGAATCTACACAATAACATCCAGCAATTTTGCCTTTCTCTTCTCGACATTGAAGAGTTTGTTCGGGATCAATTCCCTTGAGCACATAAATTCCTCCGTCTTCCTCAGAAAGAGCTATAATTTTATATCCTTCCTGAAAAGCAAAACGAGCAAAATTAGAACCGACATTTCCAAAGCCCTGAATAGCTAAAGTTGTTTTTTTCGGCTCAAAACCATATATTTGCTGTAATTTTTTTAGAATCACCACTCCTCCATAACCAGTGGCCTCTTTTCTACCTTCTAAACCCCAGGATTCAAGGGGTTTCCCAGTAAAAGCAGCTGGAGTATCTTTACCTTTTAATTTAGAATATTCCTCTGTCATCCAAACCATAATCTGAGCATTTGTATTGATATCAGGTGCGGGTACGTCAATATCTTGTCCTAACCAAGGAAAAATTCCTTTGACATATCCTCTGGAAAGTCGTTCTAGTTCTCCTTTGCTTAATTCTCGGGGATCTACAATTACTCCTCCTTTTCCACCGCCAAATGGAAGATTTACTAGAGAACACTTCCAGGTCATGAGCATTGACAAAGCTTTAATTTCGTCTTCAGAAACTTTTGAATGAAAACGAATTCCTCCTTTATAGGGCCCTAAAGCATTGTTGTGCTGTGACCTAAATCCAAAAAAAGCCTTAACTTTTCCATTATCCATCAGAACTGGAATTTGAAACTTAATAACTCTATGAGGTTCTTCCAGTTCTTGTAGAACTTCTGGTTTGACCTTTAAGATATCGGCTATTTCCCTAAGTTGCTTTTGATTGTCTAAAAAGAATTTTTGATTATTCATAATTAAATAGAAGAATTAATTTCTTCCCCCTCGCCACTTCCTCCCCATTTCTCTCGACCAACCCGGACAAGATAGTAATTTTTTTAATCTCGATCCTCATAAATTAAAATTAGATAATTTTCCCTTTGAATAAGCTTTAACCAATTCCTTAGAATAAAGAATTTCTTTTTCAATTTTTATTTTAAATTTTTTGAGAATAGGAGAAATTTTTCTTTTATCTCCTAAGTCTGCCTGATTTAAAATTACCTTGGCTGGTACTTTTAATTTTTGGCATAAATCCAAAATTAAATTTAAATCATAGGCACCCATTGGCGTAGGCTCAGTAACTGTATAAGCCAAGTCACAATCCATTAAAGCTGAAACTACCGGGCAATGAATACCAGCAGCAGTATCAAATAAAACGAAATCTGCCTTAATCTTTTTAGCAAAATCCAAAGCAGATTTTTTGGTTTGAGTCACCACTGGACCGGTTTCTTCAAGACCAGCGTTGGCAATTCCTGTCACTAACCAAAAATTTTGCTTAATTTGATTTTTAAAAATTTGGCCAACTTCTTCTTTTTTAGGTTTAATTGCTTTATAAGGACAAACAATCCAGCAAGCTCCACAGCCAGAGCATAAATCCTTAATAAATACAGGATATTGTCCTGGTGCTTGAAAAATGGCATTACTTTTACAAGTTTTGGCACACAAGCCACATTTTTTGCATTTTTTCTTTATCAACTTCGGAAATTCAGCATAAACTTTCTCAACTGGTTTTTCTAATTTTTGACCCAATAATAAATAATCATTAGGACACTCCACATCACAATCACAAAGAATAACTTTCTTATTTTTTTTAACCAATTGATTGGCAAATAAAATAGCGACAGTTGATTTACCAGTGCCGCCTTTTCCTCCGCTGAAGGCGAATTTTTTGAAATTTTCCATTAATATTATTGATATTAAAAAATATTCTCTTTCTTAAGCTCTCTTAATTTTCTATTTTGAAAATCTTTGATGTTCTCAGCAATGTTTTTTTCAAGAGCTTCATAAATCTTAATTCTAAAATCTTCGAATTTCTCAAATGCTTTTTGTCCTAGATTAAAACAAATTACTATATTTACGCCCATTTTATTTAAAAATTCTGGAGGTGATTCTTCCTTGTCGACAACTTCGGGGTTTGGAAAAACTTCAAAATTCTTAGTATCGGTATCATAAATTAGATAATTTCTAGCTCGACCAAAATGAGATACTATTAAATCCTCTAAATTTTCTCCATTAGTTGGTACAGCAACTTTCATATTTATTAAACCTTTTTTCTGGTAGGAATTATTAAGGGTTTTAATTTGCCTTCTGAAAAATTATTGATAATTTCCTTTACATTTCCATCTATTCCCTTATAAACGTCAACTATATTGTCTCTTAGGGTATGAAAAGATATAGGACCCATTTCTTTAGCTATTATCGAATCAATTTTTTCTTTAACCACGAATGAAGAAGTCTCTAAGCCAGCTCTTACTTCTTTTTTCTGATAAGGATTGTTTTTCAGATAATAATTTTTAATCTTTCCTTCTTCTACTTCCAAAAAGATAAATTTTTTAGCTCTCCCAAAATGGTCAGAGATTTCAGAATCAAGAGCTTTGTCTTCATCCAAAGGAATGCAAATTTTCTGTTTTTTGGTCTGATAAGGTGAAATAGTGACAATAAAAGAATCTATTGACTTAATTTTCTTTTTTATCTCTCTCTCAATATTATCTGAAATTTCATGAGCTCTTCTCACATTAACTGTCTTGCCAATCTTAGCTTCAACTTCTCCAAAAATAAATGGACCTGACTTACGTAATTTTAAATTTTCAAAACTTCGAAGCCCAGAAATATCTTTCAAAATCTTTTTAATCTTATCTTCTATCTCTCGACTAGGAGAGACATCCATCAAAGCAAAAATAGAATCTTTGGCTGAAGTAATCCCTATTTTAAAAATAAAAAGGGAAATTAAAATACCCATAACTCCTTCCAAAGGCAGAAATTTATACCAAGTAGAAAATAATCCTACCAGAACTATTGAAGAAGAAAATAGGTGCATTTTTGACTCTGTTCCATCTGCTATTAAACTTTGGGAATTGATTTTTTTCCCAATCTTCACTTCATAAGTTCCTATAGAAAACATTACTATTGCATCTAAGACAGCTACGCCGACGGCTATCAAAGGAATATTTAATTGGTATTCTGTAAAAATTTTACTAATACTCTCTCTGATAATACTAAAGCCAGCAAATAAAATCAGTCCAGCAATTAAAAAAGCAGCTATATTTTCTGCTTTATAATACCCATAGGGAAATTTCTTAGTAGGTTCCTTTTGAGCAATTCTCAATCCAAGCCAAGCAAAAAAAGTAGAGAAAGAATCGGCAGCACTATGAATAGCATCAGCTATCAGAACTATACTGCCTGAAATTAAACCTACCACCATTTTAGCCACAGCGAACAAAATTGTGACCAAACCTGCTATTATTGTTGCTTTTTGGCCCTCTTTAAATATATCAGCCATAACTTACCTTCCTCTTCTCCTAAATCTCTTTGGCCCCGGTCCCCAACCCCTTCCTCTACCCATTCCTTTTCCTCTTCCGGGAGAACCAAAACCAAAATGACCAGGAGCAGTAGGAATTTTTATTTCCTTTAATTCTCCTTTATTATATTTATCTACCGCCTGCTTAACGGTTAAACCTAAAATCCCAGGATAGATTTTGATCCCGGACATTTGTAAAACTGAAAAAGCATTAGGCCCAAAATTTCCACAAATAACTACTCCTGCTTTTTCTGAAGCAACAAGTTGGGCAGCCCCAACCCCTGCTCCCCTACCAGCTTGAAGAGCTGTATTAGGTATTGCTTTAAATTTTTCGGTTTCCTTATCAATAAAGAAAAAGTAAGGACAACGGCCAAAAACCGATGATACCTGAGAATCTAAATTAGGAGCATTGGCACAAACACAAATCTTCATATATTATAATTTATCGAGCCCGGGTCATGGATTGACCGCATTTAGGGCAGCGATGTTCATAACAGGGAATTCCTCGACGATGAGGCATTTTGGTACCACAGTTTGGACAAATACATTCGCCATCAGGCCCAAAACCAAATCCACCGGGCTGACGACCACGCCCGCCTTTGCCAAAAGGTGGTCCGACTGGAGTCTTTCCATTTGGCATATTATTTTTTCCCTTTTTTAGTTTCTAATTCTTTCATTCTTTGCTCAATTGCTTTCATTTCTTCTCTCAAACCTTGCAAATCTTCATTCAACATTTCTTTTTCTTCCTTTGGAGTAGGAGGTTGAGATGAATAAGGATAAGTTGGTCCGTAGGATGGATAATCTCCCGAGTCGGGATATCCCCAGCCACGGCCCCAACCTCTGCCCCAGCCTCTGTGCCAACCCCAGCCAGCTCCGCAAGGGCCTCTTCCCCAACCAGCGCCGGGGCCACCGCCCCACATAGGGCCTCTTCCGTTAAATCCTGGCATAATTTTATTATAATTATTAATGCTATTTTTGCGACCTTTCCTATTTTGAGTATATACCCATAACAATATTCTGTCAAGTGAATAAGTCTTGACGTGTCAAAAGGGCAGAGTATAATGGAATTAGGACTTGTAAGTCGAGATATCTTAAATTATTTTAAGTGAAATGGCTTAGAAGTTCAAAGGTCGTTTTTTAATTCGTAAATTACATTCGTTATGATCTTCAAAAAACCAAATGAAGGTCCGAGAAGAGACTTTCCTCCACGGGAGATGGTTAAGGGAGATTGGAAGTGCGCTGACTGCGGCAAGCCAATAACAGAACTTCCTTTTCAACCTTCACCCGACAGACCAATTTATTGCAAAGATTGTTGGTCAAAAAGAAGAACTCAAAAATTCGGACGATAAACTAAAACCCTTGCGGTATTGCCGCGGGGGTTTTATGTTTACTCCTGTTTCTTGTCTTCTATTTTCTTGCTCATTCCTTCAAAAGCTCTTAAAAGCTCCAAAGGCACAGTAAAAACAATGGTGTTTGACTTGTCAGAACTTATGTCATTGATTGACTGCAAGGTCCTTAAATGCAAAGCGCCTTTGGCTTGAGACAAAGTTTGAGCAGCTTTGGCCATGTTGGTAGCGGCAATAACTTCTCCTTCAGCTTTAATAATAATGGCTCTTTTTTCTCTTTCAGCTTCAGCCTGCTTGCCAATAACTCTTTTCATTTCCTCTGGCAGAGTAATGTCTTTTAGTTCTACATTCATCACTTTAATCCCCCAAGGGTCAGTAGCTTTATCAATTATAGTCCTAATGTTCTCTGAAACCCTGTCTCTTTGAGAGAGCAGCTCGTCCAAGTCTACCTGCCCAACAGCATTCCTCATGGTTGTCTGGGCTAATTGAGATATAGCATAGTAGAAATTCTCTACTTCCAAAATTGCTTTGTCAGCCTCATGAACTTTGTAGTAAATGACAGCATTAACGCTGACTGAGATGTTGTCTTTGGTAATTGCTTCCTGGTTGGGTACGTCAACCGCCTTCACCCTCAAATCCACCTTGCGGTAGAAATAGAAGATGGGCCAAACTATTCTCCAGCCGGGCTGCATTAAACCAACATACTTGCCCAATCTAAACCTAACTCCTTTTTGATACTGGTTAACCTGCCTGATAGAGATCAAAACTATAAAGCCAAATATGGCTAAAACAATATAAAGTACATTTAACATATATTTAACAGTTAATAATTAACCTTGACGACCTTTTTTAACAAGTAAAATAATACTACCCATCATGCCAACTAAAAAGGCAATCGGGCAAACAGGAATTGCTATCAAGAAGAAAAACACATGAAGTCCTTCAAAAATATACTTCAAGACAGTAATTTCTTTGGCTACTACCGCTAAAGCGTAAAAAGCATTGTGGAGAATTACTCCAGCAAAAAATCCCACCGCTGAAGCTCCAGTTAGCAGTAGAAACTTCTTTAATTTTCCTCTAGCTTGTTGTTTTAAGGTTGCCAGCATTAATGCCAAACCCAGCAAAAAGAAAACAGCCACTGGCAATAAAAATACTGAGCCTCTAAATAAATCTCTGATTGCGGGTAAGGTCATCTGCAAGGTTATAAAAACAAAGATGGCTAGCAAAAACCAAAAAATTGTTGATATCGAACAGCTCTTCATTTTCTCACTTTTATTTTACCATAATTTAAAATAGAACTTAACCGACCTTTCATTTCTATCTTACCAAAAAACCACCGAAATGGCGATCTTTTGAAAAGAGCTCGCCGGATGGGACGATTTTCGAACCTTGAGATGGGTGGATGAAATTAAATGCCCTGAGTTAATACTAAAACAAGCAGAAGAATTACTGGCCACCGCCTAACGTTTCGAATAAATTAAAACCTGCCTTATTGGGGCAGGCTTTTATACCTTTTTCTATTTTTCCATTTCCAAGTGATGCGATCGCCACCAACACACCAAGAATAATATTCCAGGAATGGCGACTATCATTGATATAAGACAAGGAACTACAAAGTGACTATCCAGAGTAATAGGGCCTTCAATTAGATGCAGAGTAAGGAATGTCAGTTGGGAAACAACGACAATTGCTCCTGCCAATCTTTCCCATCGCCAGGCAAGACCTAAAGCAAGAGTTCCTAGAAACATAAAGGCTAGACCAAAACATGTAATAAGGGAAACCTCCTCCACTACATACGGGTCTGCTACACCGGTTGTTACCCAGCTCCAGCCATAACCGATAAGCATAATCAAAGCATATACCACGATCAATGTTCCCCAGGTTCGAGCAATCCAGCGGATGACTTTGGTTGTGTTCATATAATTCACCTTCTTAATTTACTATTTTCATAGTATAAATATCTACAAAAAAAATCAAGCCCTTTGGCTTTTCAATATAAAGTTATCCACAGTTGTCCGTGCACTCCCGGCTCGCCTCAAAACAAGACGTCCAGTTTAATGCTGAGCGTCTTGGTCTCTCGAACCGAGTACTAGCCTGCTCCGGGGAGCGGACGACATTCGAACCTATTGGATGACCACAAATGAGTGGTTTGAGGTGCCGATTTTGGCTGAATAATGCTAATCTAAGACTTGATTTATCTATAATTCTATCTGTAAAATTTTATTGACAACCATTTTCTATTTGTTTATAATTAAAGTAGATCAAGAAGTTCTTTAACTGCTAAATAATTCTTGAAATAAAAAAGAGGAGGTGTCTGAAATGCCAGGATTTGATAGAACAGGACCAATGGGACAAGGTCCTATGACTGGTGGAAGACGTGGTTTTTGCGTTCAAGGAACAACGCCTATTCCCGCCGGAAACTTCCCCCGCTACCCCGTTCCCGGTATTATCTTTGGAGCAGGTCGCGGTGGAATACCATGGGGCGGAGGCAGGGGCCGCGCATTTGGCGGAGGTAGAGGTAGAATAGGCCGTTTCGGCAGATTCTAAGGCTATTGCCCATATAATGGGTAATAAAAAAAGAGGGACAGGTTTTTATCTGTCCCTCATTTGTTTTAAAAATAACTTAAAAAATATTATTCTTTCACCACAATTCTTCATAAAAAAATTTAACCCCTATAGATAAAAAACCGCCTAAAAGAATAGGCGGAAATTTGCTCCGAGTCGTGGACGACATTAGAACCTGTTTTATAAGGAATTCGGGGTGTGAGGTGCCAATTTTGAGTTTAGGGAAATGAAAAATGCCTCAAAAAGAGAGACATTCTCATCTCAATAAATTAAAATAATTTTAATATAATATCAGTTTTTATTCTTCCTCTAATCTTCTGGTGGTCCTCCTGGTATCTCCCCACCACCCTGACGTCGATATTCTTCCATTGTTTCCTCGAATGCTTCGTCTCGGGCTTTCTTTCTTAATGCCGCTTCGGCTTCTTCGGCTTCCCTTTGAATTCTCAATTCCTCCATTTGTTCTTCAGAGGCCGGAACCGCCTTAACGCTAGCAGTCATCATAAGAAGAGTACATTCGCCTGGTGTTGTTAACCCATATTCTCTGCATTTAGCTTCAACCGTTGCGCACACCTCTGGCGGTCCTCCCATTTCTGTACAGAAATCTTCAAGCTGTTTAAATGATTTAAAAACCTGGGAAGGAAACTTCTCGCATGCCTCTGGTGGCCCCCCCTGTTCTATACAAAGATCTCTGAGTGATTTAGACGTGTCAATACCCTCAAGAACTTTCTCTACTTCTAATTCCTGTTGAACCCTCATTTGGACTCTCTCTCTTACTTCTTGTGGAATCTGATCTGGCATAGAAACTGTTTCTGGAACTTCGCCCAAAGCATTTCTTGCTTTTAATGCCTGAACTGCTTTTTCGTGTCCTTTCAATGAAGCCTTCATTGCATTTTCAATAGCAGGCTTTGCCTCCTCGGGAACTTTCTCAGCAACTTCAGCTAAAACCTCCAAATGCTTAAAGGTTGCCTGACCGACCCTAGCCATAACTTGTTCAATATTCTCGCCTTTAGTTTGTGCTTTTTCTGCCCTGGCTATACTGTTTTGTAATTGCATTTCATATCTTTCCAGGGTTTTTTCTACGAGCTCTGGTTTCCCTTTTCCTGCGATAACCTGGGCCTCAGCCAGTCTTTCAGCGGCCAAGGTAGCATATCTTTCAGCTTTTTTGAGATCACCAAAGGTAAAAAAAGTGCCAATCCCTTCTGCAATTGTTTCTATAAAGTAAAATGGACTGTCAGGAGTGAGACCTGGGTCTGGCAGTTCTGTTTCTTGAGCCAAAACTCCTGCTCCAAGAGAGAACAAAACTACTGATGTTATTAGTATAGATGTTGCTTTCATAATTTAGTTCATTACTTTTTGTGTTTTTGCCGACCTTTCATCTTTATTCTAACAAAAAACCGCCCAAAAGGCGATTGTTTGAATTCTATAATGACATTATATAATCAGCTCCGTATACTGAAATTAGTTCGAACATTTTTCGCCGCCTGCGGCGGCGAGGAAAAGCCCTCGTGATTGCGGCTCGCCCGCAAAGCGGGCTCGCCGCGTTCTTTGACAATTTCAAGTTTTTCTTTGGCGGCAAATTATTCTAAGAACTTGAAGGTAGAAAACATTTGTTGAAAAACTTCACATTCCTCAGTCTCCCAACTAACTTCACACTCCGTAGGACATACGTTTTCTGCTGAATACACATTCTCTCCTCCTGGAAAAACCCAAGAAAAACCCTTCTCTCCATCTTCCATCTCATAGGTAATCTTATAACCCTGAATATTCCCAATAACAGCTTCTTCTCTAAAAGTTTTTATTCCATATTGTTCCATATATGCCTTACTTTCTTCTAGCCATTTATTAAACGGTTTTCCTGGTTTTCTAATTACAAGCATGAGGTAATAACAATCCTTTAATTCGCTAAGTTTTTCTTTTTCTCTAGCCTCGACTAAATCCATTATTTCTTTTACTCGTTCTTTTTCAGATAAATTCGAGAAAATCAATGTGTCCATATTTAACACTACGCCTTCGGGATATGTCACCTGGTGCAAATGCCAATCTTCAGGATGCTTTATCTCAAACCCATATTCTTCGTTTCTGTAAGTTTTCCAATCAGCGGTTTCATCACCAATTTCTTTTTCCGGTGTCCTAAAATACTGCCAAGCAAAAATTCCGCCACCAACAAGGACAATAAGAATAATAACAATCCAAATTTTAGAAAAAGCTCGATTATTCATATTTTAATAAATTATTTAATTATTATGAAAAATTTTCTTTTACAAAATGTGGTTCGGGTCGATATTTTTCGGTTCTTTGGCAGTTTTTGAAGAACGCGGCGAGCCCGCTTTGCGGGCGAGCCGCAATCACGAGGGCTTTTCCTCGCCGCCGCAGGCGGCGAAAAATGTTCGAACTAATTTCAGTATACGGAGCCAGTAAGGAAAAGTCAACGATTTGGGGGCCTCCTCGCTTCGCTCGGCGGCCAAATTGAACGGGATTTTCCAGCTGATATTTTTGATTTTGTGGCTTGCTAAAGTAAGCCGGTAAAAGAAAATTTTTCATTCACTATACAAACCTATGAAATACATAATCTACGCTCGAAAATCTATCCAGGATGAGAACCGGCAAGTCCTCTCGATTGAAGCGCAACTCGCAGAGTTGCGAGAATTTGCCGCCAAAGAAAAACTTGAAATTGTCGCTTCCTTTCAAGAAGCAAAAACTGCCAAAGAACCTGGGCGAACGAAGTTCGCCGAAATATTGTCGTTGATTGAAAAAGGTAAAGCAGATGGGATATTGAGTTGGCACCCCGACAGATTAGCTCGTAATAGTGTTGATGGGGGGAAAATAATCCATATGGTTGACTGTGGCTTGATTAAGTCCCTCAAGTTCCCCACTTTCTGGTTTGAGCCAACGCCCCAAGGATTATTTATGCTTAACATTGCCTTCGGTCAATCGAAATATTTTGTAGATAATTTGCGAGAGAATACAAAAAGAGGATTAAGACAAAAAATTAGAAATGGCGTTTGGCCCGGCTGGGCGCCGGTAGGCTATCTCAACAATCCCAAAATTAAAATGATTGATATTGACTTAAAGAAAGCGCCAAAAGTAAGAAAACTTTTTGAGCTTTACGCCACCGGAAACCACACCTTTCATTCTCTCGCAAATTGGTGCAAAGAACACAACCTAAAAGGAAATCTTGGCAAAGAAATTTCAACCAGCAATATTCCCATAATTCTACAAAATATTTTCTACATTGGCCTAATGAAATACAAAGGAGAAGTTTTTGAGGGAAAACATAAGCCGCTCATTTCAAAGAAACTTTTTGATAAAGCGCAAGAAACCCTAAAACAGCGAGGCCGGGTCCGAGAAGTTAAAAATCATTATTTCCCCTTCTCTGGTCTAATGAGATGTGGCTCTTGCGGTTGCGGAATCACAGCCGAAATTCAGAAGGGTCATAATTATTATCGATGCACAAAAAAGAAAAATCCCTGCCCGGAAAGGTACTTGCGAGAAGAAGCTCTAATCGAGCAAATTAAATCTTTCTTTCAAAAAGTTTCTTTGTCGAGCCAAGACACCAAGAAAGTATTGGCCGAATTAGAAAAAGACGAATTGCGAGCCAAAGAACAAGCTAAAATCACTGTTCAAAATCTTAAAGAAGAAATTTTGCGAGTTGAAAAAGAATTAGAAAGACTCCTTGATGTATACTTGAAAGAAGTAATTTTGACTGAAGAATATACCACCCGGAAACAAAAACTCCTGACCAAAAAGGTGGAGTTGCAAGAGAAAATACGAGATTTTGAACAAAAGGGGTTGTCTTGGCTCGAACCGGCCAGAGAGTTTGTTTTGAAACTAAATTATGCGGAAAAATTACTTACCTCAGAAAATTATGCGGAAATGACAACATTTCTGAAAAATATCGACCCGAACCACATTTTACAAAACCAAAAATTGTATTTCAGCTGGAAAATCCCGTTCAATTTGGCCGCCGAGCGAAGCGAGGAGGCCCCCAAATCGTTGACTTTTCCTTACTGGCTCCGGCGGTAGGATTCGAACCTACAACCTACTCCTTAACAGGGAGTCGCACTACCATTGTGCTACGCCGGAATGTGTTTTATTATACAATTTTTAAAGAAAAAATCAATAACCTTTAAGTTTTTTCAGGGCGCGGTGCTCACGAATCCTGTCTAAGGATTTGGCTTCAATCTGCCGGATTCTCTCACGAGTTACTCCAAACTCATTGCCCACTTCCTCTAAAGTATGAGTAATGCCATCTTCTAAACCAAATCTCATAGCTAATATCTTTTGTTCTCTAGGGGTTAAATCAACTAAAATATCTTTTAACCTTCCCCGCAAAAGAGTTCTGGCAGCCTCTAAGGAGGGAGCAATGACTTTTTCATCCTTGATAAACTCAGCTAAAACACTGTCGTCCTTATCGTTGCCAACTGGCGTTTCCAAGGAAACAGTTTCCTGAGATATTTTCTGAATATGACGAACTTTAGCTACGTCTAGGTCCATTTCAGCAGCAATCTCTTCTGCCAATGGTTCTCTGCCTAAATCCTGTAGAAGTCGGCGCCTAACCTGCGTATACTTGGATATGGTTTCCACCATATGAACAGGAATCCTAATGGTTCTTGCCTGATCAGCTAAAGCACGGGTAATGGCTTGCCTTATCCACCAAGTAGCATAGGTTGAAAACTTATACCCCCTTCTCCAGTCAAACTTCTCTACAGCTCGGAAAAGCCCAAGATTACCTTCCTGAATTAAATCAAGCAAGGTTAAGTTGGGAGAACGACCAATGTATTTTTTGGCAATTGAAACAACTAACCTTAAGTTAGCCCGAGCCAACCTCTTCTTGGCTTCTTCATCTCCTTTTTCAATCTTCTTAGATAATTCTTTCTCCTGGTCAGCAGTTAAAAAGGCAACCTTGCCGATTTCCTTTAGATACATCTGAACCGGATCAAGGCGGCCTACAACAGTTGCTTCAATCTTTTGTTGAGCTGACTTTTCTTTGGGCTCTAAAAATTCTTTAGCTTCTTTTATCTCAATCCCCTTCCTCTCTAACTCGGCATAGAGCTCTTCTAAGCCCCTGATATCTTTCTCAATGTCTGGAATAAAATATAAAATCTCGGAATAAGTAACAAATCCCCTGTTTTCACCTTTCTTAATCAACTCTTCCCTTTGCTCTGGATTAATCAACCCCTTTCTCTTTCTTTTCTTTCTTGCCCCTCTTATCCTTTTCTTTAGCTTTCGCATTCTTCTCTTAATCTTCTTTTTAACTCTCTTTTTCTTTCTAGCCCTCTCTTTTGGTTTAGCTTTTTTTCTTTTTTTCTTCATCTGTCTAATAATTTACTGGCTAATTTATTAAACTCACGAGTTAAATTGTTGACTCTTTCTAGTTGCTTCTCTGTTTCAGCTTTTTTAATCTCATGCGATATCTCATCTAATTTGCTTTTTGTTTCCAATGTCCTCATCTCCTTTAAACAGGTTTGGATCTCTGCCTGACAATCAATATCCTCTCCTTCAACCTCAGCCTTCAGAAAGAGATAGTTGATAAAATCATCTGTTTCAGACAGCTTCTCTTCTTTTAAATCAGTCAAAATGGTCTGAAAACGAGCTGAAAAATAAGGAAGGGATTCATCGTCAATCAGCTCTAAAAGCTTGGGCTCTCTCAAAATCAAAGAAGTAACTCTTTCTTCCAAGATATCTTTTCTTGATTTCTGTTGCAAAACCGGCTTTTCTTCAACTGATAAACTACTTATTTCTGTTTCGCTGGCTTTGGTATTTTTTAACTCTTCTTCTACCACTTCCTCTTTGACGTTTAATCTTTTAGCTAAATCCTGCACCCAATAAGCTCTTTCAATTTTATTAGGAATCCTTTTCATAACTGGTAGAAGAATCTTGGAAATCTCTCTTTTACCTTCCGGGGTCTGCGTATCAAAACGAGAAAAAGTAGTCTCAAAATAGAACTGCAGAATGGAGCGAGCCTGATTAATCATTCTCTGCCAATCGTCTGCGCTCTGAGAAATAACATCAGCCGGGTCTTTACCTTGAGGCATAGTAATAATCTTGATGTTAAACCCCTGGCTTTGAGCCATTTCAATACCTCTTTTAGTGGCTGAATCGCCAGCCACATCCATATCAAAAGCAGTAAGCAGGTTGTTAGAATAACGTTTCAAAATCTTAAGCTGAAAAGGAGACAGAGCGGTGCCGGAAGTAGCTACCACGTTGCTGAAGCCAGCCTGTAAACTCATAATGACATCAACATAGCCTTCAACTAAAATACAACTGTCTTTCTTGCGAATTTCCACTTTGGCTTTATCTAAGCCATAAAGAACACGGCTCTTATCATAAAGCAAAGTTTGAGGAGTATTAACATATTTAGCAATTTCGGACTTGTCTTTATGCTTAAAAACACGGCCGCCAAAGCCAATCACCTGAGAATTTAAATCAAAGATGGGAAAAATAATCCTGCCCCTGAACCTATCATAAAATGAACCTTTCTCTGAAGTTAAAGCCAGGCCAGCTTTTTCAATCTCTTCTTTTTTATAACCCCGGGAAGTCAAAAAATCAGACAAACCCTGCCAAACATCTGGCGCATAGCCTACTCGCCATTCCTTCAGGGAATCAGGTTTAATCCGCCTGTCTAAAAGATATTGCCTGGCTTCTTTGCCAGCTGAACTCATCTCCAATTGTTTTTCAAAAAAGCGGCACGTTAGCTCGCAAATCTCATAAAGTCTGTTTCTTTCTGTTTTCAGCTTAGGGTCTTGTTTTTTTAATTCTACCCCTGCTCTCTGAGCTAAAATCCTTAAAGCATCACCAAATTCCACTCCTTCAATTCGCATGATAAAATCAAAGATATTGCCTCCGATCGAACAGCCAAAACAATGCCAAATTTGGCGGGCTGGCGAAATAAAGAAAGAAGGTTTTTTCTCGGAATGAAAAGGACAAAGAGCCCTAAAGTTGGCTCCGGCCTTTTGAAGTTTAATATAACTGCCAATGACTTCGACAATATCCAGTCGGTTTTTAATTTCGTCTATTGGAGAAGAAATCATTTCTTTTTTGAAAAGTAAAATATATAGATGATCTCTAGAATGGCTAAAGTGTTCAATAAAAACAAAGCAATGAACCACTTCTTATGCGCATTTTTAGCTGCTTTCCATAAAGCCACTCCCTTCCAGGGTAAAACCCAAAGCAAGCTCAAAAGCAGCAAACCATCTCTCAAAGTTAAGCTGGCACTAAGACCAGAAAAAGACTCAAACATATTATTTCAACTTTTTTGTTACCACTTTAATTTGACTGTTGGGAATGGAATGAAAGTCACCCTCTGCATCTTTTAGAATAGTTCTCCTTAAGGTTATTTCATAGACTACGCCATCTATTCCGGCAACATTCACTCTGTCCCCGATGCGATATTGATCCTCTAATATGAGGAAAAGACCTGATATAAAATCGGCAATTATATCTTTGGCCGCCATGCCGACAGCTAAACCCATCAGACCAACGCCAGCTAATATTGGAGCAATATTTACTCCAAGTTCAGGCAGGATTATCATTATGGCCACAATCCAAATTATGAATTTTATGGTCCCTCCAAAGATACTAACTAAAGTGTCGACTCTTTTCTTTCGTTCTCCCTGAAGCTTGTTTTTAACTGTCCCCTTGATTGCTTTCTCAAGGAAGCTCTTCAAGAACTGACTAACCAAAAGAGTAACAATCAAAATTATAAGGACTCTGAACCCGTGGGCGCTAAACCAAGATAAAAATGTTTCAAGCATAATATTAATAAATTATTTTAATAATTATATTCTATGTTCGACCTCGCTGGGGTCTCCCCCTTTTAGAATTTTATCAGTTATTTGAATTTCTTCCAAGATACCCTCAATCAAATCATACTCTTTAGCTTCCTCTATTTTCAAGATTATCATAGCAAAAATTTTCCAAAAGAGCAATGTTTATTTTAGCAGTTTCTTAACATCTGAGCCTTGACACAGCCTCTCAAACAAAGATAAAATATATGTGTTTAAGGTTAATAAGAAAAATAGATAATCCCATAAAACGGGATTTTTAAAATGCCTAGAAAACCAAAGATAAACAAAGTCTTATTTCTTCAGTGTTTTCCTTTGTGGGGAAGCGGTTCTGGAACTTACGTAAGGGAATTGGCTTTGGAGGTTAACAAATCTAAAAATACAAAAGTAGCCATAGTTTGTCCGGAAGGAAAAAAGCAGGTTTCAGGAATCAAAATCTATCCCTTAGAACTACCCTTTCCAGTTGCTTTTACCGGGCACCCTGATTGGCCGGTCTTTAAACCTTACAAAGACCTTACTCCTAAAGAAATTACCGAAGTTTTCAAATTCTTTCTAACAAGCGTAGTTCGAGCAGTAGATGATTTTCAACCAGACATCATTCACGTACATCACATTTCTTTACTTTTGTGGGTAACCAATCTTATAAATTCCTTATATGGTATAAATTTTATTGTTACAGCTCATGGCACTGGTGTTTTAGCCGCTTCTCAAAACAAAGTTTTTGTTCCTCTCTCCCAAGATGCCTTAAAAAAATCCAAAAAAATAATACCTGTGAGTGGCGATACAAGAAGTTGGTTGTTGGAAATCTTTGGTAAAGAGTTTTCTTACAAAACCAGAATTATTCCAGGAGGTATTAATATAGAAAATTTCCCACCAGATAAAAAAATAAGTACAATTAATAAAAAATATAAATTAAGAAATAAGAAGGTTGTCCTTTTTTCGGGGAAACTTACTCCTCAAAAGGGAGTCTATTACTTGATTAAAGCAGCTAATGACATAAAGGGAGATATTTATATTATTGGAGATGGGCCTGAAAGGAAGAATTTAGAAGATCTCGTATATAAACTGCATCTACAAAATGTCCATTTCCTTGGCTACATGGGAGATGAGAAGAGAAAGGAATTGGAGGAATTTTATTACCGAGCTGATGTTTTTGTTGCTCCCTCGGTCTGGGATGAACCCCTAGGTTTGGTAATTTTAGAAGCGATGACTTGTAAGACACCTGTAATTGCAACTAGGAAGGGTGGAATTCCCTTAGCAGTTAAAAATGGATTAAATGGATTTTTGGTAAGACCAAAAAGTACTCGGCAGATAGCAGAGGCCTGTAATAAACTATTAGAAAATGATAAGTTAAGAAAAAAAATGGGAGAAACTGCTAGAAAAACTGTAGAGCAAAGATTCACTTGGAAAAAAATAACTCGAAAATACATAAGAATCTATAAAAAAGCTTACACAAACGGAAATAATAAAAAAAAGCTGAAACAGCAATCATAAGAATAAGTAAAAAAAGAAGAGAAGGACCTTTTTCGAAAGAAAAAATAATCTTAAAATTCAACCGCTTCTATAAAAAATCGGTAAAAATAATAAAAGATAAAAATTAAAAGAAAATCAAAAAACACAGTTGTAAGACTGTTTTTTTTATTTGGAAAATTATGTTAAAATAAAATCGATGAGAATACTTATTGTCCCACCTCTCAAAAGAAAAATTACTCCAAAAATAACCGCTGCCAGACCAAGAATGATTTTTGATCTGGCTTCGGGATTAATAAAAAGGGGGCATAAGATAACAATTTTAGGAACAAAAGATAGCTTTGTAAAAGGAGTAAAAATCTTGCCAGTGATAGAAAAAGGATGGGTTGAATTGGGACCCTTTGAAAATGATTTTTATGCCCAAACTTCTTTTTTGGTAAAACAAACAAAATTTTTAGAAAAATTTGGAAAAGATTTTGATATAATTCATAATCATTGCTATCCTGAATTTTTAAATTTATTAGTAGAGAAAAACCTAAAGACCCCCTTTTTAACAACTATTCACACCCAGATGACAAAAGAATTAGATGGGGTTTTGTCTTTGTTTGAAAAGAGTTGTTTTATTTCTATTTCAAAGACAGCAAAGAAATTAGCAAAAAAGACAAAAATTTTCAAAGTAATTTACAATGGAGTAGATACGAATCTTTATAAGTTCTACCCTAAAAAAGACGATTACCTTCTATGGATTGGGAGATTAAGTAGGGCAAAAGATAAAAAAGGAAATTTTTTGGACCCGAAGGGAATAAGGTGGGCAATAAGATTGGCTAAAGAAACTGACTCAAAACTTTTATTATCTGGTAATGTTGAAGACCCAGAATTCTTTAAAAGAGATGTTAAACCTTATCTGTCAAGAAAAATTAAATGGATAGGACCGGTTTCTTTCGAACAACCCCTATCTAAAAACCAGGTAGCGAAACTTATGCAAAGGGCAAAGGTATTTTTAATGACGGTTAATTTGTATGAACCTTTTGGCTTAGTAATGGCGGAAGCTCAATCGTGTGGAACGCCAGTGATTGGTTTTGATAAAGGAGCTGTTTCAGAACTTGTGATTAGTGGCAAAACTGGTTTTGTTGTTAAACCGAAAGAGGGAATCGAAGGATTAAAAAATGCCTTAAAAAATATAGACAAAATAAACCCAGAGGATTGTAGAAAGCATGTTGAAAAAAACTTTACAATAGAGAAAATGGCAGATAATTATGAGAAAGTATATTATCAGATTTTAAAGAAGAAAAAATAACTAAAATTTTAACAACTAAAATCAGCCCTGCCGAGGGCTGGTTTTTAAATGGTTCAAAATCTTTTTAAGGAAATTATTTCAAGAAATTCAAGAGGCCGAGCTCCCTTTTAAAATTTTATCAGTTATTTGAATTTCTTCTAAAATCCCCTCAATTAAATCATAGTCTTTAGCTTCTTCAGCTGTCACCCATTGGTAGTCTATACTTTCTTCATTTAACTAAACATGTCCATCTACCAGGGAAAGCTTTCTTTTTAGAACTTCTTCTTAAAATCAAGTACTTACCATCTTTATGAATAATAGCTGTTGAAACAACGCGATGGAGTTCTTTGTTCTGAATTTCCATAAAATTTTTATGCAGTGTAGTATATTAAAAATAGCTCAAACGAATTTTTCTCCTCGCGCGGCAAATTCTTATTGACAACCAGGACACATACCAATGGTAATTTCTCCGTAATTAAAGTAAGTTCCATCACAAGCTGTTACTCCCGGACTGGCTATATCAGGATTTTCCAGCTTGTAAACTATCATATACCATTGCTGAGGACAGCCATAGCCTAATGAGAAATAACAATAATTATATTTACCGCCCCCAGACCAACCAGTGGTATCATTAATTGGATCTTTTGGGGGCTGTATATACTCACTTAATTTACTTTTTAAAGTATCCCAACTATTATCTCCGCTGTTACTCCAACCACTATTTGGAGAACTTGCCCCTCCAGATGCTGGATATTCTTCATAATTAGCATAATACAATTCCAACGCTGTCATCATTTGTTTTATATCTTGTTTTCTTTTTGCATCCCTCGCCCTCGCTCTAACGCCTTGCATGCTTACTAAAACAACGCTTGATAAAAGTCCAATAATGGCAATAACAACTAATAATTCAATAAGGGTGAAAGATTTTTGCTGGCTAAGTTTTAACCCCATGTTTCAAAAATGATATTGGGATGAATTACTTTGTTGGAACTTCGGCTGGGGGCGAAAAATTTTCTAAGTCCTCGTTTCCACCACCGCCTCCTCCACCAAAAATCAAGAGAAGTATAATGATAAATGCTATTAGCATAAAACCTGAAATAAAATAAAACGCCTGCTTTTCATTTCTTATCAATCCCCCCGAATATTTAATTACCCAGCGAATAATCTTTGAGGATTCAGGAGAAATGTAAGGTCCGGAAGACCGTTGTTCACTTTGAGGTTTTGCAGCTGATTTATTTAAGCTTTTACTTAAATCAATTCTATTGTTATTGTTTTCTTGATTCATAACAATATGGTCTATCTTTATGAAAAATTTTCCTTTATTTTTTAGTTTTCAGCCGAAAATGAATATAAATTGGTAGTCGAGTGCCGAGCACCAGCGAGGCGCGAGGCAGTTATCCATTTGAAAAATCCCGGATGGCGGAGGAGGTGGGACTCGAACCCACGAAGCCCGTGAAGGCTTCCTGCTCTCCAAGCAGGTGGAATGGCCACTATCCGACTCCTCCAATATATTAAAATTATATTCTATTTTATGGCTTTTGGCAACTAAAAACCCCGGCCTTTCAGCCGGGGTTACGTGTAGTTTAATATCCCATATTCATACCTGACATTGGCGGCATTCCAGGCTTGTCTTTACTCTCTTCTGGTTTTGTAACAACTACTGCTTCGGTCGTTAAAAACATTGAGGCAGCAGAAACTGCATTTTCCAAAGCTGATCTGACAACCTTAGTTGGATCAACGATTCCTAATTGCAGTAAATCTCCGAAAGTATCAGTAGCTGCGTCGTAGCCAAAGCTGCCATCATTCTTGAGTACTTCAGCAGCAATGACTGAACCATCTTTGCCAGCATTTTGAGCAATCTGGCGAATTGGTTCTTGAAGTGCCCTTTTAAGAATTCTAATACCAACTTTCTCATCGCTATCATTTGTCTCAATATTTTCCAAAGCAGCTAAAGTTCTCAATAAAGCAACGCCACCGCCTGGCACAACGCCCTCTTCAACAGCTGCTTTAGTAGCAGCTAAAGCATCTTCTGTCTTGTGCTGTTTTGCTTTTTGCTCAACTTCTGTTGCAGCCCCTACTTTAATCACAGCTACGCCCCCAGCTAATTTAGCCAGTCTTTCCTGCAATTTCTCTTTATCAAACTCAGAAGTTGAAGTTTTTAATTCATTTTTAATCTGATTAATCCTAGATTCAATTTCTTCTTTGTTTCCTTTGCCTTCAACAATGATTGTTGTCTCTTTAGTTGAAACAACTTTTCTGGCACTACCCAGCATATCCATTTCAACCTTGTCTAACTTCAAACCAACCTCTTCTGAAATGACTTTACCGCCAGTAACAACAGCAATATCTTCTAATGTTTCCTTTTTTCTATCACCAAACCCAGGAGCTTTAATGGCTAAAGCGCTAAAAATGCCTCTCAGCTTATTTACCACCAAGGTAGCTAAGGCATCACCTTCAATGTCTTCAGCAATAATAACTAGTTCCTTTTTACCAGTTTGAGCTATTTTTTCTAAGCTAGGCAGGATTTCCTGTAAAGAAGAAATCTTTTTGTCGGTTATGAGAATGTAAGGATCTTCAAACTCAGCCTCCATTCTCTCAGCATTGGTAATCATATATGGAGAGATATAGCCCCTGTCAAACTGTAAGCCTTTAACAATTTCCTTTTCAATGCCAAAGGTTTTTGATTCTTCTACAGTTATGACTCCGTCCGGACCGGTTTCAGCCATAACTTCAGCGATTAAAACTCCTATTTCTTTATTTTCAGCAGCAATAGTAGCTACTTGAGTCACTTCCTCTTTTGCCGAAATCTTCTTTGACATCTTCTTAAGCTCTGCAACAACAGTCTGACAAGCTTTTTCAATTCCTTTTTTAATAGCTAAAGGGTTGCTACCAGCGGTAACGTTCTTCAAGCCTTCAGAAATAATGGCTTGAGCTAACAGAGTAGCAGTAGTTGTACCGTCACCAGCCATGTCATTTGTCTTTTCAGCTACTTCTTTGACGATTTCTGCTCCCAGATTCTCAGTTTTGTCCTCAAGCTCCACTTCTTTAGCAATGGTTACCCCGTCGTTGGTAATGGTTGGCGAACCAAAACCTTTATCTAAAACAACATTTCTGCCTTTGGGGCCTAAGGTGACTTTAACCGTATCAGCCAGTTTATCAACGCCGACTTTGAGTTTTTTTCTTGCTTCTTCGTCGTATTTTATTTCTTTTGCCATAATTAATTTCGAGCAAAGCGAGAAATCAAGATTCTGCTTTGCAGGTTCTTATTGTAAAATCGCCAGGATTTGCTCCTCTTTGGCGATTAAATATTCTTTATCTTCGACTTTAATAGGATCGGGATCATATTTCCTGAAGATAACTTTATCACCTGGCTTTACTTCCTTGCATTTTTCTCCAACCGCAACAACCTGGCCTTGTTCAGGTTTTTCTTTTTCCGCGGTCTCGGGAAGTATAATACCGGTTTTGGTTTTCTCTTCCTCTTTAATTGGTTCGATGAGAATATGATCTGATAATGGTTTAATTTGCATAATAGTATAATATTACTTAATAATCTTTTTTTGTCAAGTTCTTAAAATAAATGGTGTCAGAATATAGATCTGACACCTGTCTTATTTGACTCAGAAAAGTTGCCTGAATCTCTCAGATAAAGTCAACTTTTCAGGAGCCTTCTTTAGTTTGTTTACATTGTTTAATATCTTCCTCATTTGACCCATGTCTAGATCAGAAAGATAACCATAGAAAATTATCATCAGCAACTTTTCTTTAGTAATCTGACTATCTTCCCAAGGATAAACAGGAAGATAAAAAACGCCTTGTTTTCGAGCCTTAAGCTCATCCTCTCGATGATAAGCTGCAGTAATTTGAACATAGACTATCTTTCCAGTAAATAGCTCGATTATTAAATCTCTTCCTATTTTGTCATCCGGCGAATATCTATCAGACAATTTTGCTGTTTTAATGATCTTCTTTTTTTGAAAATATTTGCCCTGTTTTAAGACCTCATCCTCTGCATCAAAGCCCTTTTTATCAGATTTTTTAAAAGGATTTCTCATTCTTCCGTCTATAATCCTTAGAACTCGGACCGTTCCCCGTCTCTTCTTCTGTTTTTTGGCTGTCTCCGCCTTAGGCACAACATTCCCTCCTTTCTCTAGATAATAGGAGCTGATATTATTTTAACATAGTTTTCAAATATTGTCCAGTATAGCTTTTTTTATTTTTGCTGATTTGCTTTGGCGAACCCTCAGCCACAATATATCCTCCTTTATCCCCGCCTTCTGGACCAAGGTCTAAAATCCAATCGGCATTCCTAATAAAGTCGAGCTGATGCTCGATGGTCACAACTGTATTTCCTTTATCAACCAAACCCTTCAAAATCTGAATCAGCTTCTTAATATCGTCGAAATGAAGACCAGTCGTTGGTTCATCTAAAATATACAAGCTCTTGCCGGTTGCTTTACGAGATAACTCAGTAGCTAATTTAACTCTTTGAGCTTCACCACCAGACAAAGAAGGGGCGGGCTGACCTAACTGAATGTAGCCTAGCCCAACATCATTCAAAGTCTTTAATTTTTCATAAAGACCGGGAATATGCTTAAAGAATTCCAAAGTTTCTTCAACCGTCATCTCCAAAACCTCAGAGATGTTCTTTCCTTTGTATTCAACAGCTAAGGTCTCTCTATTAAATCTTTTTCCTTTACATTCATAACAATCAACATAAATATCAGGCAGGAAATACATTTCAATCTTCTTTTGCCCTTGGCCCTCGCACGCCTCGCACCTGCCTCCTTTAACATTGAAAGAAAA